>TARA_R110002020_G_scaffold154714_6_pt1 | contig 281167 bp, 246 predicted proteins | sample TARA_R110002020 | Tara Oceans TARA_R110002020 (sample SAMEA4396489) | marine metagenome | biome: Westerlies Biome; feature: [MES] marine water layer (ENVO:01000295) within the mesopelagic zone...; material: water (ENVO:00002006), including particulate matter (ENVO:01000060)... | reverse complement strand
TAGCCAGTGTTAAATACTGGAGCACTTGCCCAACTCCGGAATTTTTGCATTTGCTGTGCGCAACTTTTAAATTTCGATTTTGGGTCAATTTCAGTGGATTTTTTGACTAATTAGATCGCTTTTGTACAGATCGGTTTACAAAATTTTTCAACAATCTTCCGTTCAGTTTCCGGTTTGATTTAGGATTTAGTTATTTGTCATCGATATCCGATTTGCAGTTTTGATTTTCCACAATTTTTGACCGTTTTTCTGCTCCGCAAGCCAGGTTTTTATCGACAATTTTCCATGCAGTTTCCAGTCTGATTGCGTTCGATTTTGGCATATTTCTAAGCATTTTTTGTCTTAAAATACCAGATTTTAGAAGTAGGTAGCGAACTTAAATCTTTATGAAGCTCTTGTATTTAACTTGTTTATATGCGTACTAAATATACTTTTATTTATCTAAACTAGGACGATATGTGCACCTTTGGTGCTTATTACATATTTCAAATGAATGGAAGCCTGAAAAATTCCCATAATGGTCTTATGTTTTATAGCATTATAAATTATTGACTTCTCATCTGTATAAGTCAAAAATTTCAAGTTGATTTAAAAAGCTGCGAATCCCAAAATTGATTGTATATTATAACCAAATCAAGGTAATTAAAATCTCTGGAAGGTTAAATTTGCATAAAATTAATTTTATGGGCAATTCTCAAATATATCAATTACAACCCGTTTCCGTTTGGAAGAATTTCGCAGACCTTAATGCAGTTCCACGCCCTTCTAAAAAAGAAGATCGCGTCATAGATTTTATGAAGCAGTTTGGTCAAAATCTTGGGCTGGAAACTTTTGTAGATCATGTGGGCAATGTTATTATTAAAAAACCGGCGACAATCGGTATGCACGATAGAAAAGCGGTGATCCTTCAGTCGCATCTTGATATGGTTCATCAAAAAAACAACGACACTACCTTTAATTTTGATGAGCAGGGTATCCAGATGCAAATAGCAGGTGATTGGGTTAAGGCGCAAGGCACTACGCTGGGTGCAGATAATGGTCTCGGTGTTGCGACTATTATGGCGCTTCTTGAGAGCAAAAATATTCCGCATCCCGCTATAGAAGCGCTTTTTACGATAGATGAAGAGACCGGCATGACTGGTGCAATGGGCTTAAAAGGTGGTATTTTAAACGGTGATATTTTACTAAATCTGGATACCGAAGAAGATGATGAGATAGGGGTAGGCTGTGCCGGCGGTATAGATATCACCGCCACGAGAACTTATAAGGAAGAACCTGTTGAAGCAGGAAAAACCGGTTTTGAGATTGTGGTTAACGGCTTGCAAGGTGGTCATTCTGGGATGGAAATTCATAAAGGTCTGGGTAATGCAAATAAGATGATAAATCGGTTATTTACTGACGGATTTGAAAATTACGGAATAAGAATTTCATCAATAAATGGTGGTGGATTACGGAATGCGATTCCTCGCGAAAGCGTTGCCTGTATCAATATAGATTCCGTTCATAAGGATGCTTTTTTAGAAGACATGAATGAGCTGGCCGAAACGATAAAAGATGAATATAAAAGTATAGATCCTGATCTTAAATTTACATTTACTGAAGCTGAAGCATACAAAACGGTTATAGATCTTGGTGTGCAAGAAGGTTTTATACGAGCGATGCAGACTGCCTGGAATGGCGTTTTTCGTATGAGTCCGGATATTGCAGATTTAGTAGAAACCTCAAACAATGTAGCTCGCGTTTCAGTAGGGAATGGAAAGATTGAAGTTCTGTGCCTCACGCGCTCTTCTGTAGAATCTACGCGTACAGATCTTGCTAACACTATTCGCAGTGCTTTTGAACTTATAGGTTGCGATGTTGAATTTTCGGGTGAATACCCGGGCTGGAAACCTAATATGGACAGCGCTATACTGAAGGTTTTAGTAGAGAAATATAAAAAATTGAACAATGCAGAACCTCATGTCGCCGCTTGTCATGCAGGTTTAGAATGTGGTATTCTGGGCCAGAATTACCCTGATGTTGATATGATCTCTTTTGGCCCCACAATTAAAGGAGCTCATTCTCCAGATGAGCGCGTTAGTATATCTTCAGTGCAAAAATTCTGGATCTTTATTCAGGAGATATTAAAAGATATTCCTGTTAGAGTGTAATAAATCCATTACTCTAAATAAAAAAAAGGTGTCGCACAACGTGACACCTTTTTAATTATACTTCGGTAAGAATTTTATCCTTCTGTTTGTTTTTTCATTAGAATACTCTGAAACTTTTGTTGTAGGCCCTTATCGTTTTGAAGTGCCATAGCCACCGCTTTATAACGATCTAACGTTAAACCGCTATCTTCAATAATAGCTTCCATTTTAGTTTCCAGTTCAGGCTGCATTTTTTCTAGTTCGCCTACAATTGCAGCGTGCATTTTCATTTCTTCGTCTGTAACTTCAAGTTTGCTGTTAGGATCCATTGTTGATTTTTGAATCTCATTGAAGCGTTGTATATCAAGCCCTTTATCCTTTATGATTCCCATCATTTCTTGCTGGGCGGTTTGGTTTTCTACCTGCACTTCTTTAAATGCATCTGCAAACTTATTCAGTTCTGCAGTAGATACTTCAGTAGCAGCGGTTGTTGCTGCCGGAGCTGTTGTCTCCTGTGCCTGGGTTGTTAAACTCATACCGCCTATTAAAGCTCCTGCAAGGACTAACTTTAGGATATTATTTTTAAATCTTATCATGTTCAAAATTTTTAATGTGAATTGCAAAGTTTAGTAAAATCAATGTCAGGCAACCTAATTTTAATACACAAACTGCCATTTTTTAGAAGAGCTTAACATCTGCCGACATGTTTTCTTAAAAATTGAACATAAAAAAACCGCTGATGTGTACAGCGGTTCTTTTTTCGCTTTAAGCGAAATTTTTATTTGCTTTCTTCTCCTTTGATAGAAACAATCTCGATCTCAAAAATTAGATCTGCCTTGGGTGGAATCACAGCATAACCGCGCTCTCCATAAGCCAGGTGATAAGGAATGAAAAGTGTTGCTTTATCGCCCACTTTCATTTGTTGTACTCCTTCTTTAAAACCAGCGATCATACGCGCATCTGGGCTGTAAGCCACTTCAATACATTCATATTGACCTTCTGGGCGGGTTTGTTTTTCATATTCATCTGCAACCTCTTTTATGCTGGTGTCAAAAAGCTCACCATCGCTAAAATAACCTGCATAATCTACAAGAACTGTCTGGCCAAGTTTAGGTTTAGGGCCATCTCCTTTTTTCTGAAAATAGATCGCTAGTCCACTTTCCAGAGTATCTGCTTGTGCACGTTGCTCATCAAATTTAGCTGTTACCGCTTTCAGCTTTTCAGCTTTTGCTTCAGCTGCAGCACGATCTTCTTCAGCTTTTTTAGCAAGTTCTTTATCAAAAACGGCAGGAGCATCAAATTTTTTGGCAGCGTTACCTTTTCGTATAATCGTTATCTTTTGAATGTTTACAGGTGTTTTAGGTCTTCCCATCTGGGGGTTTTCCATTTCTACTTCTGTGATAGAATCAAGTACATCAAAACCTTTTATTAGTCTGCCAAAAACAGTGTGACAGCTTACTCTTGGGTTTTCACAATCTTTTAGTGTACCTGCAAGATCGTAACCGTCTAAATGTGGTGTAGCGGCATCTGTGATAAAAAACTGACTTCCGTTTGTGCCAAATCCTGAATTTGCCATAGATAAAATACCGGTTGTATCATGGCGCAGTTCTGGTCTTAGTTCATCAAAAAACTTGTATCCAGGGCCACCGCTTCCTGTACCTTCAGGATCGCCACCTTGTATCATAAAATCTTTGATGATGCGGTGAAATGTGAGTCCGTCGTAGAAAGGTTTTCCTTTGTATGCAGAATCTACTGCTTTGCTGTTTCCTTCTGCCAGAGACACAAAACTAGCTACAGTTGCAGGGGTTTTATCAAAATAAAGTTGAGCAAGCATAGTGCCCTTATCTGTTTGTATTGCAGCGTACATCCCGTCTTCAAGATCTGGATATTTGTCATCGCAGGCAACAAAGGCAAGCATAAGTGTAAAAAGAACCAGTGATAGTTTTTTCATAATTAATCTTCAATGTTATTTGTTTTTATTTGATTTAGGGTAACCGTAGATTGAATAGGCAGGTTAGAGCCTATTTTATCTTCATAACCGTAGTAGCCAAAGGCTTTATGAGAAGGGAAAAGAAAAGTAACCGTTTCTCCTTCTTTCATAAGTTTTAATCCCTCGCGCAAGCCAGAAATTAATTCTTGATTGCTTTGGTCTATCTGGTAGTTTTGTGTGCCCAGATCTTTCTGAGTGAGAATTGTTTTGCCGTCAAGGCTTTTAATATCGTAATCAAAATTTACCAGATCTCCTATTGCAGGTTTTTGAGTTGTGCTCGTGTCTTGTACATTATAATAGTACCAGAAACCACTGGCAGATGAGAAATATTCTCTATCTGGATTTTGATTGATGATAGATTCTATAATATTTTCTTCTTTCTCATTGAGCTTTTTATTACGCTCTATAGAAGCTTCTATAGTCGAACCGGTTTTTTGAGAGATAGGTCTGCGTGCTTCTGGAGTTTTACAGGCAAAAACCGTAAAGAGAACCGCAATCGCTGTCAAGAATCTATTCATGTAGGGCTTCTTTATATTGGGGTAATATACTAATAAAATATGCAACGGTTTCAGCAAGTGAATCATCACTTTTACCACCGGCTGCATTGATATGACCACCACCAGAAAAGTGCGTTCTGGCCATTTCATTTACAGAGAAATCACCTTTTGATCGCAATGATATCTTCACAATATTATCTTGTCTGCTTTCTATAAAAATGGCAGCAAGTTTTATACCATCAAGTGAGAGCCCGTAGTTTACAAAACCTTCTGTGTCTCCTTTTTGATAATTAAAAGTATCGAGTTCATCCTGAGTGAGGGTAATAAATGCGGTTTTATATCCTGGCACTTTTGTGAGATTTGTAAGTGCTTTGCCCAGAAGTTGCATCCTGTGAAAGCTGTTAGCATCATAGATTTGCTCATGAATATAAGCATTATCTGCACCATGATCTATAAGATGAGCGATTACACGATGTGTTTCTGCTGTGGTAGAACTAAACCTGAAAGAACCGGTGTCTGTCATAATGCCGGTGTACATGCAGATAGCCATATCTTTATCTATAAGATCTGTAGCTTCTAATTGCTCTAAGGTATGATAAACCATCTGACTGGTAGCGCAAATTGTCACGTCGCTGTAAGTAACTACAGCATAATCATCAGGTTGTTGATGATGATCTATCATGACAAAATCTGCTGTGGATTTTTGTAAAACATCACCCATTTCGCCAGTACGTGAGAGTGCGTTGAAGTCTAAAGTAAAAATAAGATCAGCTTCGGCAATTTTAGAGTTAGCTTCCTCTTTATTGTGCTCATATTTTAAAACGGTATCTTCACAAGGTAGCCATTTTAAAAATTTAGGATAATCGTTAGGAGCGATCACAAGAGCGTCATGACCTGTTTTTTTTAGGTAAATATAAAGGGCAAGTGTTGAACCCATTGCATCACCATCTGGGTTCTTATGTGGTACAATCACTATCTTTTTAGGCGCTGAAAGTAGCGACTTAAGCTTTAATACTGCTTCTTTATTCATAAGGGGCGAAGATACAATTTCTTCATAGAGAGATAATATTAGAAACTTTAATTTTGACTTAAACCAATATTAACCAATGAGAAGTTTCCTTTTTAGTTCAAAAAACGAATTCACAATTAAATTATTGCTGCCTATTTGTTTGGCATTTAGTCAATTTGGCTCTAGCCAAAACAAAACAGATATTTCAGATTTTACCATTGCCTTTGGTTCCTGTAATAAGACGCAGTTGCCTAATCTGTACTGGGACGATATTCTTAAAATTAAACCAGATGTTTTTATCTGGGGCGGGGATGTGGTCTACGCAGATACTGATAATATGAAGAAGATGACTCAATTTTATGCGCGACAAAATGAAGTGCCTGCTTATAAGAAGCTTCGCGAAAGCATTCCTATTATGGGCACTTGGGATGATCATGATTATGGTCTCAATGATGGTGGTGCAGAATACACGAAAAAGGATGAAAGTCAGCAGCTTTTTCTTGATTTTCTAAATGTGAGTAAAAGTGATCCCAGAAGAACCAGAGAAGGGATTTACTATGCAAAAACTTTTACTGTAGATACGGTTTCTGTAAAAGTCATTATGCTTGACACGCGTTACTTTAGAAGCGCATTAACGCCAGCTACTGAAAAAGGCAAACGTTACAAACCTAACGATTATGGCGAAGGCACCATGTTGGGTGATGCGCAATGGGATTGGCTTCAGGATGAACTTACAGGGGGTGCAGATTATAATGTTATCATGAGTAGTATACAATTTTTAAGTGCAGAACACGGTTTTGAAACCTGGGGCAATTTTCCGCATGAGGTAGACAGGTTTATAAAATTGCTGCAAGAAACCAAAGCAAATAATGTAATCGTTTTAAGTGGCGACAGGCACATTTCTGAATTTTCTAAAAAGGAAATTAACGGTTTAAATTATCCCTTGATAGATTTCACCGGCAGCGGACTCACACATTCTTACACGGCATACAGCGGTGAACCTAATAAATACAGAGTAGGCGAGGTTGTTAGCTTGACCAGCTTTGAAACCCTTGACTTTGATTTTATGAATGCCACGGTAACTTTTAAGATACGCGGTGATGATGGTAAGGTGTTGCAGGAATTAAAACAGGTTTATTAATACAAAAATTGAGGTTTTTAACCTAAAAATCTTAGTTTTGCAGCGTTTTTAAAAAATAAAGTTTTCGCTTTTGCGAAAATTAAAACAAGAAAAATGGCGACAAACAGAACATTTACAATGCTTAAGCCTGATGCTGTAGAAAACGGTCATATAGGTGCAATTTTAGAAAAAATAAACTCAGCTGGATTTCGCATTGTTGCGATGAAGCTTACACAAATGACTCTTGCAGATGCAAAAGAATTTTACGGTGTACATAAAGAACGTCCTTTCTTTGGTGAATTGGTAGAATTTATGACGCGCGGGCCAATTGTAGCTGCTGTACTTGAAAAAGAGAATGCAGTAGAAGATTTTCGTACGCTTATAGGTGCTACAAACCCTGCAGATGCTGCAGAAGGTACAATACGTAGTTTATATGCGACTTCTATGGGAGAAAATGCTGTACATGGTAGCGACAGTGATGAGAACGCTGCAATTGAGAGCGCTTTTCATTTTTCAGGACGTGAAATGTTCTAGAAAATTTCATTTAATAATACAGAAAAACGCTACCAAAATGGTAGCGTTTTTTGTTTATACCAATGTCGATTTTCGACAATTTTCACCGATTTTCACCTTAAAATGAGCGATTTTATGACGTCACGGCCTAATTCTTCATTTAAGTTTTTAATGATCTTTTCTCTGCCATAACCCAATTCTTCCCGTAATACCGATGAGCTTAACTGAACGAGTAAGCGATCTCTGTCTAGTTTTATTAAGGAAGTGTATTTTGCAATAGCGGGCCCCATAACAGCATTCCAGGCTTCTGCGACATCTACTTTATCTATTCCTTTTTGTAATTTATTTTTTTCTACAAAAGCGCCAAGCACGTCTTTAATAGATTTTGGGTCTGCGTCTCGTTGTGCCATTATTGTGTAATATCTATTTTTTCAAAAGGTTTATAGGTGTATATAATTCCTTTTTCGTTTTTAACTTTTAAAATTTCGCCATCAGCGAGAAGCACAGTTTCTTTCCATTTATCATAAGGTGTGCTGTAATACAACCTCAAACTGTCATCTTCTACCTTTGCGATTATGTTTTCACGGCTTTCACTTTTTTTAAAACTACCGTCAATTACAGGAGCCAGCTTTAAGCGGTAACCTGTTGTGTCTTTTAACTCGATATAATCAACAAGTGTACTCATAGCATACTCAACTTCTTTGCCATAAGGGGTTTCTACTTTTTTAATTTCCCAATAACCACTAATATTCTTCTTTTGATCCTGAGGGTCTTGCTTTGTACATGAGTAAAAACACAAACCCAGAAGCAGTGTTATAAATTTAAACTTCATAGCTTAAATATTTTATAGGTCTGGTGTATTTCTTTCACAATATTTTCGGTACGTTCTGGGTGTGTATCACTAATGAATAACTGGCCAAAATTATCATTATTAACCAGTTCTATGATCTGCTTAACTCTTGATTCATCGAGTTTATCAAAAACGTCATCAAGCAAAAGCAGGGGAGTGGTACCGCTAACTTGTTTTATAAAATCAAATTGTGCCAGTTTTAATGCTATAAGGTACGATTTCTGTTGGCCCTGAGAGCCAAATTTCTTAATAGGATGTCCTTCTATTTTAAAGCTTAGATCATCTTTGTGCGTCCCAACACTTGTATACTGCAACATGCGATCTTTAGGCAAAGCTTCTTTAAATAATTGGGAAAGTGGCGCTTCGTTTAACTGGCTTTTGTATTTTAACTTGACTTCTTCTCTGCCACCACTTATAGAAGCATATCGCTGCTGAAAAATAGGTGTGAATTTTTCAAGAAAATCCTTACGGGCATTAAAAATGTTTAGCCCAATAGCTGCCATTTGATCGTTGTAAACAGCGAGTGTAGTTTCATCAAAAGTACGATTGGCAGCAAAGTATTTAAGAAGCGCATTACGCTGTGAAAGTATCTTATTGTATGAAATTAGATTATTGAGATAGGTTTTATCACTTTGCGAAATAACGCCATCTATAAATTTTCTTCTCGTATCGCTTCCTTCTATAATAAGGTCACGATCTGCAGGCGAAATTATTACAAGGGGTAAAAAACCTATATGTTCTGCAAAGCGCTCATATTGTTTTGCATTTCGCTTAATAACTTTTTTTTGCCCACGTTTTGCACTTACCAGGACTTTCTCATCCCTGTCGTCTTTTTTATATAAACCTTCAATTACAAAAAAATCTGCGTCGTGGTTAATATTCTGAGTAGTAATAGGGTTAAAGTAGCTTTTGCCAAAAGATAAGTGGTAGATAGCATCGAGGATATTTGTCTTCCCTACGCCGTTATTACCCACAAAACAGTTGATTTTTGCGTCAAGTTCAAACGTGGCAGATTCAAAATTTTTATAATTAATAAGCGAAAGTGCTTGAAGGATCATAAAATTATTAAAGCGTTTTTAAAGTTTAATTATTTAATTTTTAAGTAGTTATAAAAATAAATTTCTCTAAGCAAATTATTATAAAATAACAAAACAATAGCCTTTTAATATTGAATAAAAATTTTATTTTTGCGCCCAACAAAAGTTTAAGTATGGCTACATATAAAAAGAGAGGGTACAAACCAAAAACCAAAGAAGAACAAGAAGATGTTCAGCAGGATGAGAGTACAACTGCAGAAGTTTTTTCTAGTCTTGATGAGGGTGCCACTAGAACAGAAGCCTGGGTAGAGAAAAATCAAAAATGGATTTTTATCATCATAGGTCTAATTGTAGTGGGTGTACTAGCTTACTTAGGGTACAAAAAATTTATACAGGAGCCTAAAGAACTTGAGGCTTCTAATGAGATGTACCAGGCGCAGAATTATTTTAACGAAGCTTTAAATGGTCTTGCAGCTAAAGATTCTCTTTATAATATGTCTCTTAACGGTGGTGAAGGCAAGTATGGTTTTCTTGATATAATAGATAACTATGGCGGTACCAAAGCTGGTAACCTTGCTCATTATTACGCCGGGATGGCTTATTTAAATACTAATCAATATCAGGAAGCTATAGATCAATTAGAAGATTTTACACTTGATGATGAGATTCTTGCACCACTTGCAAAAGGAGCTATAGGAGATGCTTTTATACAACTTGAGCAACCTGAAGAAGCTTTAGGTTATTATGAGAAAGCGGCAAACATGAGAAAGAATGATTTTACGACTCCGCGTTTTCTTTTAAAAGCAAGTGTTACTGCGATAGAGCTAGGTGACAATGATAAAGCTGTTAGTTTGCTTAATGAAATAAAAGAGAAGTACAGTACTTCTGCCGAAGCTAAAAATGTTGACCTGTATTTAGGTATGGCTAAAGCTTCTAATTAAAACATATATCATATTATGGCGACAACAAATCTGTCGGCTTACGATAAGGCAACAATCCCAAACGCGAAAGATTTTCGGTTTGGGATTGTTGTTTCAGAGTGGAATCATGAAATTACAGAGGGCCTCTTTAAAGGTGCTTTTGAGGCATTAAAAGATTGTGGAGCGATAAGTGAAAACATCGTGCGCTGGAATGTTCCCGGAAGTTTTGAACTAATATACGGTTGCAAAAAGATGCAGCAAAGCTATGACATGCTAGATGCTGTAATTGCTGTAGGTAGCGTTATACAAGGGCAAACAAAGCATTTTGATTTTGTTTGTGAAGGTGTTACTCAGGGTATTAAAGATCTTAATGTACAAAACGATATTCCTGTTATTTTCTGTGTACTTACAGACAATACCATGCAACAAGCTATAGATCGCAGTGGCGGCAAACATGGTAATAAGGGTACAGAAGCTGCTATAGCTGCAATAAAAATGGCGCAATTGCGAAAAGACGCTAAGTTTTAGAGAAACAATAATTTAAAGGTGGAACGCTTTTTGCTCATCTTGAATGAATACTTGTAAAGAAGAAATTTAAGGGTATTTATTGTAAATTTGAGTAATATTTAAAGAAAGGGAATCTACCGTGAAAATTAATATTCTAAAACAAAAGCATAATAGCCGTTTTAACTATACGCCCAGATACTACAAGGGTAAGGACATTGGGAATCCCTATGATTTTGATTCTAAATTCCAAAAATACAAAGACGCTACAAATGCAAATGACTTTAGAGCGCAATGGTCTGAAGCACGTATTTCCAGCCGCAACAGAGGTAACAGAGGGATAAATAGAACAATAGTCTATATTGTAATTATACTTCTATTTCTATTTTTGTACATAATCGATTTTGATCTTTCTATTTTTAGGAAACCCAGATAAATGGCAGACATTATTAAGCTTTTACCTGATCACGTAGCTAATCAAATTGCTGCGGGAGAAGTAGTACAACGCCCGGCTTCTGTAGTTAAAGAACTTCTGGAAAATGCACTTGATGCGGGATCTGCTACCATAAAACTGGTTTTAAAAAATTCTGGTAAAACGCTTATTCAGGTTATTGATGATGGTAAAGGTATGAGCGGTACAGACGCTCGACTAAGTTTTGAAAGACATGCCACTTCAAAAATTCAGAAAGCTGAAGATCTTTTCGCTTTACACACAAAAGGTTTTAGAGGTGAGGCACTGGCATCAATTGCTGCAGTGGCACATGTAGAATTAAAAACTCGAACTAAAGAAGATGAACTGGGCACTTGTATACAGATTGAAGGCGGTCAGGTTAAATCTCAGGAAGTAGTAGCTGCTGCAGAAGGAACCTCAATTGCCGTTAAAAATCTTTTTTTCAATATTCCCGCCAGGCGAAATTTCCTCAAATCTGATAATGTAGAGTTTAAGCATATTATTGATGAGTTTCATCGTGTAGCTCTTGCTCACGAGAATGTGGCATTTGTTTTCTATCACAATGAGAACGAAATGTTCAATTTGCCAGCCTCAAATAAAAGACAGCGCATTGTAAATATTTTTGGCAGCAAAGCCAATGAAAAGTTGGTGCCGTTGCATGAGGATACAGAAATAGTAAATATTAGTGGTTTTATACTAAAGCCAGAATTTGCCAGAAAAACCAAGGGCGAGCAGTTTTTTTTTGCCAATGGTCGTTTCATAAAGCATCCATATCTTAATCATGCGGTATCAGCAGCGTTTGACGGACTTTTACAGGATAGGGCACGAGCGAGTTACTTTATTTACTTAGATGTAAATCCTAAAACGATAGATATAAATATTCACCCTACTAAAACAGAGGTGAAGTTTGAAGATGAGCATGCGATCTATACACTTTTAAGATCATGCATAAAACACAGTCTGGGGCAGTTTAATATAGCTCCTGTTTTAGATTTTAATCGGGATGCAAGTTTTGATACTCCTTATTCTTACAAAGACAAAGATCTGCAGGCACCGCGTGTAGAGGTTGATCATAATTATAATCCCTTTAAAACTGAATCAAAACCTGTTCAACGACATAGTTCTTTTGAAAAGAACAGTAGTGCAAGTTGGGAAAATGCTTTTGAAGGTCTTGAAAAAAAATCTCTTTTGTCTAAAAACACTACAGATTTTAGCCGTGTAGAAATTGAAAGCAGAGTTCATAATGAACCCATTTTTGAAGAACACGAGAGTCAGGGTGATCTTTCTTTTACAGATAATACTTCTTCCGGAAGTACTTATCAGCTTCACAAAAAATATCTTGTAAGTACTATTAAGAGCGGTATGGTCATTATAGATCAACATCGTGCGCATCAGCGTATTTTGTATGAAGAATTACTTCGAAATATTACAGTTAAGGAATCTGTGAGTCAACAGTTGCTTTTTCCGCTTCTCTTAGAATATTCTGCTTCAGAAATAAGTATCTTCAACGAACTAAAAGAGTCGTTAGAGAATACCGGCTTTGTGCTTAATATATTGCAGGAAAACACGCTGGAAGTGGTGGGAATACCTTCAAGCATACAGGAAAGCGAAGTATCAATTGTACTCGATCAATTATTGAGCGATGTACAACATGAGGTTCCTGATGCTGGTTTTAGTCAGACTGATGTTCTGGCAAAAAGTATGGCAAACAGTATGGCTGTAAGAAGCGGTGAGAAGCTCGATGAGCTTTCGCGTGAGCATTTAGTAAATAAATTGTTTGCCTGTAAAGAGCCCGCATTGTCGCCTTTTAATAAAAAAACGTTTGTCACAGTTAGCGTTGACGAACTCGATAGAAAATTTAGTTCATAAACTGTAATTTTTGTGATTTACAGTGACAAAGAAAATTGATGGGAAAAATAACAGAAACAGTAAAAATACTTATAATCGTAAATGTGATCTTCTATCTGGGATCACAATTTTTAGTACCAAATGCCGTCCAGCTTTTTGGACTCTGGTTCCCTGAAAATCCCAATTTTGAGTTCTGGCAGCCGCTTACGCATATGTTTATGCATGACCAGGGAAGTATTATGCATATTCTTTTTAATATGTATGCACTCTGGGCGTTTGGTAGCCCTATCGAGCAGATGCTGGGGCAAAAAAAGTTTATTTTCTTCTATTTTTCGGCTGGTTTAGGAGCAGCTCTTATACATACTTTAGTAGGATATTATCATTATCAGGGTGGTTATAATTCTTTATTAGACGCAGGATATTCTCCGGCGGAGATCAAAGATGTAGTTAATAATGCCTTTACCGGTATTATGCAAACCGGGCAGTATTCATATCCCAGTATTGCAGAAGCAGGACAAGTACAGAGTATGATAGAAGCATTTTCGGTTTCTGCGGTAGGAGCTTCAGGAGCAATATATGGTATTCTGGTAGCGTTTGGGATGATGTTTCCTAATGTTGAATTATTTCTCATATTTGTTCCTATACCGGTGAAAGCGAAATACTTTATTCCTGTAATCTTACTCATTGATCTATTTTCAGGGGTGACAGGTTTTTCTCTTTTCGGACAGAATATTGCTAATTTTGCGCATTTAGGTGGAGCTTTGTTTGGCTTTATTATGATCTGGTATTGGAAGAAAAATAGTTTTAACAACAAACGCTGGTATTAATATGGCGACAAACAACCTGATGTATCAATTTAAGACGGCAAATGTTCTCATAAAACTTATTGTCATCAATGCTTTGGTATGGATAGGTTTTACTTTGCTTGACTGGATATTGGGTTACCCGGGAGGTGCTCTTGAGCAATGGTTTAGCTTACCATCATCATTTAATTATTTCATCACACAGCCGTGGTCAATTGTAACTTATGCCTTTTTTCATGAAGGTTTTTGGCATATTTTCTGGAATATGATGGTGCTTTATTGGTTTGGAAATATTGTGCTTAATCTTTTCGCAGAAAAAAGATTTCTTACTATTTATTTTCTGGGAGCGATTGCGGGTGGCTTGTTCTACATGTTGTCTTATAACGTGTTTCCTGTTTTGATAAAAAGTAATGCCATTCTCATAGGTGCATCTGCAGCTGTTACTGCTATCATGATATTTATAGCTGCTTATACGCCTAATACTGAAGTGCGCGTTATATTTTTTAATGTGAAGCTATGGCAAATAGGTTTGTTTGTCGTGTTAGTTGATTTGGTACAAATACCTAATTCTGCTAACGCCGGTGGCTTACTGTCTCATTTGGGCGGTGCTATTTTTGGTTACGTATACGCTTTACAATTAGGCAAGGGTAACGATATAGGATTGTGGTGGGAAAGAATGATAGATAGTTTTGCCTCTTACTTTAAAAAAAAGGAGAAAACGGCAAATATGAAGACTGTTTATCGCAATAGAAATGCTACGGCATCCCGACCTGCCAGAAATAGTAACGATATGTCTAAAAACGAGCAGCAGCGTAAGATTGACGACATTTTAGATAAGATTAGTAAAAGCGGCTACGAGAGTTTGTCTAAACAGGAAAAAGATTTTTTATTTAAAGCAGGAAAGGAAAATTGATGAAATCACTTAGTCTTTTCAACAAGATCGTTTTTGTAATCAACAGTTTTTTTGCATTCTTTCTTTTGGTAGGCTATGTTTTGCCTTTTATGCCTCCACGCATATTTCCGCCTTTGTCGGTTTTAACCCTTGTTATACCGGTTTTGATCATTATTAACCTGATTTTTGTCGCTTACTGGTTGATCCAGTTCAAAAAACAACTCTTACTTTCTGGGATTGTCTTAGCTCTAGGATTGCTGCAAAACACCACCTTATATAAATTTACGGGCACAGAAGTAAAACAGGAAAAGGGTATTAGTTTATTGAGCTATAATGTAAGATCGTTTAATAAGTTTCAATTCTTAAAAACAGATAGTATACCTGCTAAGATTAAGACTTTGATACTTGATGAAAATCCTGATATTGTATGTTTTCAGGAGTATTTACCCATTGTAGAACTACCCGCAGATCGATATCCTTTCTCGTTTAAGCTGCCAAAGGGGAAAAGGAAAACGATGTATCAAATGATCTATTCTAAATATAAGATCATTAAACAGGAGTCTCTTGATTTTCCGAATAGTTTTAATAACGGAATCTATGTAGATATAGTAAAAGATAAGGATACAATAAGAGTATACAATCTACACATGCAAACCTTATCTCTAACACCAGAATTCTCAGAATTACAACATGAAGATTCTAAAAAACTGATATCAAGAGTAGGCAGCGCATTTAAAAAGCAACAGGAGCAGTCAGAAATTTTTTTAAGAAGCGAGGCAAACTGCCCTTATCCTAAAATTGTAGCTGGTGATTTTAATAATACGGCATTCTCATATATCTATAAGAAGATAAGAGGGGAGAAGAAAGATACTTTTGAAGAAGCCGGTTCTGGTTTTGGCCAGACGTTTATTTTTGATATTATACCTTTGAGGATCGATTTTATACTTACAGATCCCATTTTTGAAACTCTGGGTTTTAAAAACTTTAAGCAGCCATATTCAGATCACTATCCTGTTAAGGCAACTTTCAGGATTAAATCTTAAGATATAGATTTTCAAGATACGTAAGCGCATTCGGGCCTTCATTAAAGAGCAGATCTAGTACAGAAAGATTGGGAATAAAATCATGTTTATCCTGAAAAACCTGAGCATATCGGGGAGATGTAATATTCACTTTGCGCTTAGCATCAATCAAATATCTTTTATCAGCAAATTCAGTTTCGTTTTCATATGCGTTGGAGTTAGTTTGCACAACATCGACCTGCAATGCTTCTAAAACCGCGCTAATAGAAGCCAAATTAAAATCCATTAGCTTCTCATATTTTTTATTAAAAAGAACTTCAAAATCGTCTTCATAGAATTCAAAAAATGGCGAAGTGCGGTATGCAATCTGTATAGAGCGCCAATGTTGTCTCTGCCATAAAAAACTATTCTCTATAAATGCTTCGCTTGTTTTTTTATGTTTACCGGCGATTTTATGATGTCTCACCGGGATATTTAATAACAATGAACCGTTAGAAGTCGCAATATACGTGCGGTTGCGAAAGCTCTGCTTTTGATAGTTATCGTGAGTTTCAAATACGACTTTATCTGCCTGAATAATTTCAGCAACGGTAATAATATTTGGTAAATATGCAGGATGAATAAGTATGCTTTTCAAAGAAAAATATTTTTTGCGAAGTTAAATAATATACTAAATTATCTACCTTTTATTGAGAGTAGGAATTTTACTACGAATATAAACAATTAAAATATAATCTATTAATGTGTTAATAAACAGTTGTTTGTATTTTAATATCAATTATATTTTAAATAAAAATTAAGAAAATAGTGCATTTAATCGATAATTTAGTACATTTGTTGTGTATTTTATCGAAATATAACGTATTACATCTATGAGTTCGAATTTTGCCCCTTCATTCCTACCTAGGTTTTACAGTATACTGATATTCATTTTATTCGCTTCTACTCAACAGAGTTTTGCACATGATAATGAGAATCCTGATCCTGTACTAGAAAAGATTCTCAAACAAGTTCTTTCTGCAACAGAGCAGATGCAATATGCAGTAGCTATAGACAAAGCTTCTGATCTTATTAGTAAAGCTGAACACGAAAAAAATAATAAATTCATCTTTCACGGGTATAATCTTTTAAGTATAAATTACTTTCAGGTTAGAGACAGCGTGCACTCTCTTGATTATGCGCGCAAAGCAATGAAATATGCAGAGCGATCACAAAATGATACGCTTTTAGTGTGGGCTTATAATAATCTTGCTGCAGGTCTTGCTTCTCATGCTGACACCAGAGATGAAGCTCTTACGCTCTATAAAAAATCTCTGAATATTGCACGAAAATTAAATGACGGTAATTTTCTGGATGCTGCTCTAAATATAGCCGAATTATACAGAGATCAGGGTAAGTTTCACCAGATGCCTATGTATCTTAAGGAAGCAGAAAATAGTCTTGACCCAGAGAATATTTCATTTGATGACCCCAGAATTTACCTGGCCACACTTTGGGGCGATTATTACAGAGGCGTAGGTAAACCTGAAAATACTGCCGATTATTACGATGCTGCTTATCATCTTATAGAGAAAGACAAAATACGGTTTCTGGCAATCGAGTTTTACCAGCGTTATGCCAGTTTTTTGGCAGAATCTGGCGATTTTTCAAAGGCGTATGAAGTGCAAAGTCAATATCAGGACTACTTTAAAGAGACTGATCATATAAACGAATTAGAGACCGTTCAGCTTGCAAAGGCGCGTTCTGAGGCTGCCGAGTTTAAAAGACAGCGTAATGAGGCCGAATTAAAAAGGCAACTCGCAGATCAAAACCTTGAACGCAAACAAATACAATCTGTTCTGTTAGCAGCTATTTTAGTGCTGCTAATCATTTTTTTAGGGTATTTATATAAAAGTACGCGACTGCGGAAAAACCTCATTTATAACTTGAAAAGAAGTAATCAGGAACTTAAAGATGCTAAAGAAACTGCGGAAAATAGCATAAAAGCTAAAACTAAATTTTTCTCTACCATAAGTCACGAGATGAGAACGCCACTATACGGTGTTACCGGTATTGTTTCCATTCTGGAAAATAGTCCGCAGATCAAGAAAGCACACGAGGAAGACTTACGTTCTTTAAAATTTAGCGCCGGTCATTTGCTTGATATTATCAATGACTTACTCGATATTTCAAAGCTTGAGACTAAAAACTTTAAGCTTGATATGCGACCTTTAAATATTAAGCTTTTAATAGAAGAGATAATATCATCACTAGATCAATACCACCTGGTAAAATCGAGTAAAATTCATTTTAATTACGACAGTAAAACTCCGCATTACATAATAGGTGATTCACGTCGTATATCTCAGGTTCTGTTAAACATTTTGAGCAATGCCGTAAAATTTACACAAAACGGAGACATTTGGTTACGCTTAAGAAGCGAAAATATATCAAATGGAAGATACAGGTTGAAGTTTGAAATTGAAGATAACGGGATTGGTATTGCACCTAAAGATCAGCGCCTGGTCTTTGACGAATTCAGCCAGATAGAGAATATAGCTCAAGGCGGACAAACAGGTACCGGACTTGGTTTACCTATTGTGAAGAAATTACTTGAAAAAATGGATTCTCAAATTTCAATAAAAAGTGAATTGGGAAAAGGAGCTACGTTTAGTTTTGCGATCGATTTTAAAGAAGCGACTCTTCTTGATGTTATGGAATTTGGCTCTAGCCAAAATGATCTCGACAGTGCGCACTACAACTTTTTATTGTCTAATGCTTCTATTCTAATCGTTGATGACAATAAGATCAACAGGATCGTTACTAAGAAAATTCTCGATACTAAGAATGTAGTTACAACCCAGGCTGAAAATGGCGAACAAGCGCTTGAGAAAGTAAGAGGAGGCAATTTTGACCTTATTTTGATGGACATTAATATGCCAGGAATGAATGGTTTTGAAACCACCAAAGAAATACGAAAAATCGACGCAGATATACCAATTATCGCATTAACCGCTGCAGATGGCAATTACATTGAAAAAGAGATAAAAGAAAGCGGTATGAATGGTGCCATCATAAAACCTTACAGCATGGACGAATTCCTGAATATTTTAATCGTTCATCTTTCTACCAGAAGAAAATCTCTTACGCTATAATCTAAATTAAATTTAAGGTTGCGAGCGTTGCTCAATTCTTTTTAAGTTACGCTGTATTTTGTTGATAGCAGATTCAATAGATTTTTCAGGCTCTATTACGTTATAAGCTCCCCAGAAATCAGGATCTGCAAACCCGGAAGCTTCATCAACAAGGATAGCAGATGCTTTGTACGTATTTTTTTGCGTAAGCACTTCTATATCACTTTCTTTTTCCCAATCTGTAACTAGCATTTCGCTGCTGATTCTATAGCGGGAATTAAATAATTTGCGTTTCCAGTTAACTACAAATTCTAGTTGCACGTTGCTATAGCCGTAGTACCATTTACCATCTTTCTCCCTATAATCTACACGATATGAAGCTTCTACAGGATATACCCTCACATTGTTCGGTTTTTTACGTACAAACATAGAGCTGGCTAAATCCCTGTTTTCAACATTAAGGTTGTAGAGGGCATTAGTAAGAGCCATAGTTTTAGAGTTTATATAAAGCTTACCGTAATAAAGAGGATCTAAAACGCGATCTTTCTGTTTAAAATTTACTACATAGATCAGTTCGTCATTTATAATCGTTGATTCACCAAAAGAAAACTCATAATAGGGCAGGAGGTCCGGGGTAAGAAAATAATCTGGGTATTTAATTAAATCAACGTAAAGAGCATTTAGCGGTCCTCCTTGCAATTTTAAAGCAATAGTATCAAGCTTACTGTAATCTGTGCTTTTACGTGCTTTATACAATCCCACGAGATCGTTTGCAGCAGATGTATAAGGCCTCTTCTGAATATTTACTACAGCTTCTGCTAACGATACATTTTTGTTTCTTCGCTTAATAGTTTCCCTGTAAAAAGCGGTCATATATGTTTGATCTTCTATGTAATTATCACCTTTATTTAAAAACACAGCACGTACTAAAGCCTCTGCACTTTTAGGTCGTGTCACATTTATTTCACCCAGTTCTGTTGCGCTAGGTTCCAGGGCAATAACTGTGTTATTAGTTCTAAACTCTGAAATAATGATTAACAGTTTTTGGTAGCCTAAAAATGAAACCTCCACTTTTGCATTGGGCATCCCTTTTGGGACTTTAAGCGAAAATTCACCTTCAGAATTAGTAACTGAAGCAATGTTTGTCCCTTCAACAGTGAGATTTGCAAAAGGCAAGGCATCTTCTGTAGTTTTATCGATTACCTGGCCTCTGTATTCTATAAAATCGTCTGTGGTATCCTGTGCATTTATTATACCTGAAGTTAATATCAGGAAAAATACTATGATGGACTTTAAGTGTCTGTTTTTTAGATTAGTATTTTTCATAGCGGGTGATTTTAAAAGGTGTTTTCTTTCATAACAATATACGAAATATCAATCGATTTCGTAAATATTTCGCTTTAGCTATTTGTCTGGCATGATAACTGTAAATGTCTGTTATGGCTGCGTAGATCATAAACATTAATAAATTAATAATAATGAATCTGCAACATTTGTATAATTTTACCGTATTAAATAAAAAAGAGTGTTGAAAAAGAATAATCAGTTTGGGTTTAATTCGGCAGGTATACTTATACTCGTTGTCTTTCTTTTTATAGGCGGTTATTCTGCTTTTGCCCAAATAGATCAAAAATCGGGCTCCTTTAAAATCCCGGCTGTAAAAGATACTGCTCAGGTTAATAACATAGAGAAGCATAAATCTTCAAACCTAAGCATAGAAGGTCTCAAAACCGAATTACCTAAATCTAATTTTCCTTTAAATAGTACATTAAACGATCCGCCTGAAGGTGAGAATGCAACATCATTTTATATGATGAAGCCTAAAGAAGAATTTGCAGATGCCGGTGCGCGCTATACACAGCAGATGAATGAAAGACAGGTGCAACGTGAAGCGGCTATGAATATGCCACAGCAAAATGATATTAATTACGGTGAGATAAAGAGTAAGGCTAAAGGGATACGTGTGGTTTGCAGAGATTTTGGTGCTATTGACGGCGATAGAATTACAATTATGATCAATGATGTGATCGTAAGAAACGGCATGTATCTGAATGCATCTTATAATGGGGTAAATCTACCTTTAGATAAAGGGTTTAATAAAATTACATTTTTAGCTGTAAATCAAGGTAGCACTGGTCCTAATACAGCGCAGTTTATCGTCTATGATGAGAACGGAAATACAATCTACAACAATGAGTGGAACATGCTTACCGGTGTAAAAGCAACTGTAACTTTTGTTAAGGACTAAAAAAAAGAGCCAAAAGTTAATTTGGCTCCTATTTCATTCTATATAATCTTGCTTAAAGCTTACCATCTTGCTCATCCAGATAATCTTTACCGGGACCGCCCTGGCTGTGTAATTTATTTTCCTCATCATTGAGACCGTTGCCTTTATTTTTCTTAGCAGCCTCTCTTCCGGGAACATCAAGATCTGTACCTGCAAAATCTACTTCTCTTTCTCGATCGCGCAATTGTTGATCATCGCCACCATCTTTATGAATGTTTTTCTGTTTTAAGATATCAAGATCTTCTTTCGTCAAATCTGGATCGTAGTCTATATTTTTCTGTTTATCTGCCATAATAGTTGTTTTATTTTAAAGTTACAGATATAATGAAAGTTCTAATTACAATTTAACAGGACTATATAGAATTATAACATCGTTTTAATATTTCCGCATTAAGCACAGTTACTGCAGTTTAGATTTAACAGAAGTTTATTAAAATATGGCTGTAATAAACGTAATCTCGCTAAAAACTGTAAATAGGTTTCAATAAATTTGAGAAGTTTAGCTTAAGCATTTTGAAAAAGAAAAAAAAGATTGTTTTAAAGATATTGCGCATATTAGCAAAGGTGGTTGGCGTTATTCTCCTGCTACTGCTTTTAATTATTCTTTTTGTACGATCGCCATGGGGTCAAAATATTATTGTCAACAAGGCTGTTTCTTATATTGAAAACAAAACCAATACAAATGTTGAGATCGACAAGTTGTTTGTAACCTTCGCAGGTGACATACAGTTAGACGGTTTGTTTCTGGAAGATAAAAAAGGGGACACCTTAGTTTATTCAAGATCATTAGAAGCAGATATACCTTTATGGCCTATTATTTCAGGTAACGGAATTGGGATTGATGAAGTAGACTGGCAGGGATTACGAGCAAATATTATACGTAATGACTCTGTAAATGGCTTCAACTATCAATTTTTAATAGACGCTTTTGTAACGCAGGATTCCACAACCACTGCTCAGGATACTACGGCAACTGCGATGAATATCTCTCTTGGGGATTTTCATTTTGAAGATTTTAAAGTAAAATACCTCGATTCTGTAGGCGGTATAGACCTTGATCTCGATCTTTCTCAATTTGAAGCTTCTGTAGATCATACAGATCTTGATAATATGGATTTTCGCTTAAGCGAAATTAAACTGGCAGACACTCATGTAGATTTTAATCAGTTCAAGTCTGTGGTCGATACTACAAGTACAGAAGAAAGTGCGCTACCTAAACTAGCAATAGACGATATTGAACTCATTAATGTAACGGCCAATTATAATTCTATTCTCGGCGGAATTAATAGCAGAGTTAAAATAGGTGAATTTCTGGCTACAAAAACCGACCTAAATCTGCCAAAAACCGACTATAAATTGGGTAAAATAAGTCTAAATAACTCTGATTTTTTAGTCGAAACAACCGTAAAAGATACCGTAATTTCCAGCCCAAAACCTCAAAATTTATCTCAAGGTTTTACATGGCCGGCAATGAATGTAGCTGTAGACAATATAGAACTGGCTAATAATAATGTTGAGTATTATGTAAATGGTGCGCAACCGCAAAAAGGTAAATTGAATCCCAATGCAATTAAGCTCAATGATCTCAGTCTTTCTATTGACTCAGTAATTTTAGAAAATAAACATGCGGGACTAACCGTAAACTCTTTAAATTTTCAGGAATTTTCTGGTATAAATGTGCGCAATTTTGCTCTCGATGTTAACGCTACCGATGAGGAAATTAATGTGAGTGATCTAATGGCTGCTATAAACGGCAATACGATAAAAGGAGATCTTGATCTCAAATACTCAAGTCTTGCTTCATTTATAGAAACGCCAGAAAACGCATTTCTTGATCTTGATCTACAGGAAATAGATGTAGATATAAATGACGTTTTTCTCTTTCAACCTGATTTAAAAAATAATGAAAATCTGGTAAAATTGGCTAAAAATCCGGTTTTTGGGCGGCTAAAAGCATCCGGTAAATTAGCAGATATTCAGATTCCTAATCTTAATATTAACTGGGGACAAAATACTTCTATCGTCGCCGCAGGCTCACTTCAAAATGCGACAGACCCTGATAATCTCACATATAATTTTCCGAAAGTAAAAATAGCGACCAGAAGAAGCGATCTAATTCAGATTCTTGATGAGCAACAACTGGGTTTAAAACTTCCTGACACGATCACTTTAAGTGCAAATGTAAAAGGAGGTACGCAATCTGCAGATGCATTAGCAGATCTCAACACAAGTATGGGTAATGTGCATCTTGATGGTAATTTTGATTTTGGTGATGCTATCGCCTTTAATGCCGAAGTTGAGGCCTCTAATATTGAGATTGGTAATTTATTACAGAATGATCAGTTAGGTGATTTAAACCTGACAATTACAACTCAAGGTTCAGGAAACACGATTAATAATCTGGATGCTCAGATTGATGCTACGGTACAAAAATTTACATATAACGGCTATGTAATTAATGATCTCAATCTTTCTGGTGATATCAGTAACGGCAAGGGTAATCTTAATTCAAAATATAAGGATGACAATCTAAATATGAATTTGAATGCAGCTGTTGTATTAGATTCTGTAGCTCCTGAAGCAAATGTGAATCTTGACGTGATAGGGGCAGATTTGCAGGCGTTAGGTCTAGCTTCGCGAAATGTAAAAGCGGCTTTAAAACTAAAAGCAGATTTTAAAGGTAATGCAGATTCATATGACGTTAACTCATCGATTACAGAAGGTGTAGCGGTTTATGATAATCAGGCTTATCTTTTAGGTGATGTTGATATTAATGCACAAGTTAATCCAGATACTACTTCAGTAAATATAAATAACAGAATTATTGATCTCAATTTAGAATCAAACGCTAGTCCGGCAGCCTTCACTACAGCAATACAAAACCATATCAAAACATACCTATCTAATGAGTCACGTACAGATACGTTGACCAGACCGGTAGAAGTGAGAGTACGCGGGACGATTAATCAAACACCTATTCTTAATGAGGTTCTGGTAGCTAACTTAAGAGAACTTGACACTGTAAATATTGCAGTTGATTTTAGTGAAAAAAAGCGTGAATTAACAGCAAATATTGATCTGCCATATGTAAACTACAACGGGTATACTATAGACAGTCTGGCCTTAAATTTTGATTCTAATGCAGATCATATGAATTTTGATTTTGGCCTTAATGAGCTTGATGCCGGGCCTGTTGCTATCAAGAAAACCATAATTAATGGTAACGTTGCAGATAAGACCTTATTTCTTGATTTTCTTTCTACTTACGAGGGTAAGAAAATTGTACAAATGCAATCTCAATTCACAAGGAGTAATGATACTTTACGGTTTCATATAGTACCAGATTCACTTATTTTAAACCGAAATAAATGGCAGGTTGCAGCCAATAATCGGGTCGAAATAGCCGATAATTCTATTGTTTTCCGCGATTTTAAAATTCAGAGAGAAAACCAGTCTTTTGAAGTAACTAATAATATGCCTAATGTTGAAGCCGAACATATTGGTCTCAATTTCTCAAACTTTAATCTGGCAACCCTTCTTAGTTATCTAAACCCGGAAAAGAAACTCGCCACAGGTAATCTTAACGGAAGTTTTATTGTTGAAGATCCATTTAATAGTCCGGGAATGCTGGCCGATCTAAACATCAATGATTTGAATATGATGAGCGTAGATATGGGCACTTTAAGTCTTAATGCCGAATCATTAGGGAATGAAAATTATGATTTTAATATGGCGATAAATGGTGGCGAAGTAGACCTTGACCTGACCGGAAATTATAAAGCCAATACTACAGCTGCGCTGCTTGACCTTTCTTTAGATATAAATAAGATAAGTATGAGCGCGGCAGAAGGTTTCTCATATGGAGAAGTCACTAATGGATCTGGTAATTTATCAGGTTCTATTAAAGTGACTGGCACAACTGCAGACCCACAATATGATGGCGAATTACATTTTAATAAAGCCGGTTTTAAAATTGCGATGCTCAATGAGCCGTTCTTGCTTCCAGATGAAACAGTAACATTAAATAATGAGGGAATTTACTTTGATAATTTTACGGTTCAGGATTCTACACAAAATTCATTTACTGTAAATGGAGATATACTTACTGATAGCTTTTTAAACCCTTCTTTTGATCTTAATTTAAAGGCCGATAATTTTCAACTTCTAAATTCAACAGCAGAAGATAATGATCTTTTTTACGGTAAAGCTTCTTTTGATGTAGATGCGACTATTACCGGTGATCTTAATTTGCCTAAGGTAAATCTTAAACTTGATGTAGGGTCTAGTACAAATGTCACTTACGTGGTTCCGGCCTCAGAAGTTCAGGTAGAAGCAAGAGACGGTGTTGTGATTTTTGTCAATAAAGAAAACCCTGATGCTATACTTACTCAAACTCAGGAGAAATCATATACGGTTTCCGGTTTTGAGATAGATGCTTTACTTTCTGTAGATGAGGATGCCGTATTCAACATTATTATAGATGAAGAAACGGGAGATAACTTTCAGGTAAAAGGTGAAGGTGATCTTAATTTTAATATGTATCCTAACGGCAGGACCACACTAACCGGAAGGTATGACATTAGTGACGGCCATTATGAGATGAGTTTGTACAATCTTGTAAAAAGACGTTTTGAAATTGCAGATGGTAGCAGCGTTTCCTGGTCGGGTGATATTTTTGACGCAGATCTTAATGTGAAAGCATATTACAATGTTGAGACTTCGGCTTCTGCGCTTATGGCGGCGCAGACTTCTGGTTCTGATATTTCTACACGTAATCGCTACAAACAGGTGTTACCTTTCTTAGTTTATCTGAATATTGATGGCGAAATGATGCAGCCTAAGATCAATTTTAATCTTGATATGCCACGTGATGATCGTGGTGCTATAGGCGGCCAGGTTTATGGTAGAGTGCAGCAATTAAACCAACAGGAAAATGAACTGAACAAACAAGTCTTTTCATTATTAGTGCTTAATCGTTTCTTCCCAGAATCTGGTAGCGACGGGAGTAGTGGTGGTGCAGCAACAATTGCGCGTGATAACCTGAATCAGGCTTTATCAGATCAACTAAATGTCGCTTCAGATAAATTATTAAAAGATACCGGTCTTGAACTTGATTTCGGACTTAACAGTTTTACAGATTATCAGGGTGATGCTCCACAAGACCGTACAACGCTTGATATTGCCGCTCAGAAAAAGCTGCTTAATGATCGTTTAATCGTGCGTGTAGGCAGCGAAGTAGATATACAGGGAAGTGCGCCAGATAATTCACAAAGTACACCGGTTATCGGCAATGTAAGTCTGGAATATTTACTTACCGAAGACGGCCGTTTTAGACTTCAGGGTTTTAGACGTAATGAATATGAGAATGTGATCGATGGCCAGTTGATCGTTAGCGGTATCGCTTTAATATTTACCCGTGAGTTCAACAAATTTAATGAGCTCTGGAACGCAATTTTGAAAGAAGAAGAAGAAGCAACCAATGAAGAATAGAACCAGTTTATTTTTTACAACGCTTATAGTTTTCTCTGTCCTGCAGTCCTGTAGTGTAGAACGATTTGTTCCTGATGATGAACTGCTGTATGAAGGTGCTTCTATTAATATGGTTTCAGATACTGTGGTAGATAATGAGGCATTGCTTAAAAGCGAATTAGAAGCTACTTTAAGACCTGATCCTAACAAGAAGTTTCTGGGTATGCACCCCGGGCTTTATTTTCATTATAAAGCGCAAAGAGAGAAACCAGGATTCATCAATAAGTTTTTAAATAAAAAAATGGGTGAGGAACCCGTTTATCTTTCTGATGTTGATACTTACGAAATGGAACAAATCCTGCTGAATCGTCTTGAGAACAGAGGTTTTTTCTACAGTAATGTCACCTCCTCGGTAGAAGAAGATACTATTTCTAAAGAAGCGAATGTAGATTATAACATACGACTGTTGCAGCCCTATCTCATGCAAACCTATCAGCTAGATAATGATTCACTCAAGATTTATAAAGATATTAAGCAAGATCTGTCTGAATCTGTAATGAAAAAAGATATGCGATTTGATCTTACCGCTATGAAGGTTGAAAGACAACGCATTGATACTGATCTGAAGAAAAAAGGATATTACAATTTTGACGCAGGTCTTTTATTGTTTGAAGCAGATACAAACCAATACGATAACAGAAGGTATGATCTCTTTTTAAGATTAAAAAAGGATGTACCGCAAAAATCTACAGTTCCTTATAAAATTGGCAGGGTCAATATATTTCCCAATTATACGATAGGTCAGGATTCTGTACGACAAGACACCGTTAAGCTGGCAGATAAAAATTTTATTCAAAAAGAAGAATTTTTTAGACCAGACAGACTTGATCCTTTTGTTCAGATAGAAAAAGGACAACTTTACGATCCCGATATTTCTAGAAACACAAGCAGAAGACTAGGTTCTATAGGTGCTTATAAATTTGTGAATATTAGATACGATGAGATCGATTCTACAAATACAGATAGCTTAGGTTTACTTGAGGCCAATATTTTTCTTTCGCCATTAACTAAAAGAGCTTTAAGAGCAGAATTACAGGCAGTAACAAAATCTAATAATTTCGCAGGACCCAGTCTTGCTCTCACATTTACTAACCGCAATTTATTTAAAGGAGGAGAAGTGCTCAATGTGTCAGCTAATTTTGGTTACGAGGTGCAACTTGCCGGTGGTAATCAATCTGGTTTAAGTAGCATACAATTAGGATTGAAAGGTGATCTCATTTATCCCCGTATGTTATTTCCCGTGCATATAAACAGCGATTTCTTTAAATACAGCATTCCAAAAACAAAAATAAGTCTGGGTGTTGATTATCTCAATAGAAGTCAGTTATTCAGTTTAGGTTCAGTTACAGCTTCTTTTGGCTATACCTGGCAGGCAAACCGATACATTACACATGAGATCAATCCTATTTCTTTAAACTATGTAAAACTGAGCAATACGACTGAAGAGTTTGATCAAATCCTGGCAGATAATCCATTTTTGCAAAGCAGTTTTGATCAGCAGTTTATTTCAGGTCTCACCTATTCATTTACATACAACGGTATGGTAGATGCAACTGCGAGACATCAATTCTTTTTCAATGCAACTTTTGATACCGCAGGAAACAGCATAGACTTAATAAGTGGTCATGGTGCAGAAGATCCTCAAACATTTTTAGGTCTTGAATATGCACAATATGTAAAAGCAGATGCAGATTTTAGATATCATCTTAATTTAGGAGGAGATCAGGTTATAGCTACCAGACTTTTTGCAGGTATTGGGATTCCTTACGCTAATTCTGATATTTTACCTTATACAAAATTGTATTATTCCGGTGGGCCGTATAGTGTGCGCGCATTTAAAATAAGATCATTGGGACCAGGGACATATGAGGGTGGTGAAGATGATAATTCGGCTTATTTTGATCAAACGGGTAATCTAAGACTTGAGGCGAATATCGAGTACCGTTTCCCGTTAATAAATGTGCTTAAAGGTGCTGTATTTGCAGACGCGGGTAACATCTGGAATACTAAAGAGGGAGGTCTGGAAGGCGGCAAATTTACTTCAGACTTTATAAATCAGTTGGGTATTGGTGCAGGCTTTGGTTTGCGTGTAGATATTCAAAGTTTTGTTATTCGTCTTGATCTTGCGGCACCTCTTCATGACCCCGCGCTCTCAAAAGGGTCACAATGGAATTTTGACGTGCAAAACCCGGTACTTAATTTCGCCATAGGCTATCCCTTTTAAGATTATTCAAATTTTAATAAGATTTAGATTACTAAAATTTTTAACAAATTAATACTGTGTAAGTTAAAGTATGCAAAAGTTTTAGGACACTGAAAAGTCTTGATCTACTTTCGCTATGAACCTAACTTAAACTTTTAATCATGCTATTATTCTAATAACCAATAGAACAATAGGCTTTCAAACCGGCTTCATTGTTTTAAGAGTGGCAAACATGCCTTTTACCTTTAATTATTGACAATCAAAAAAATATAAAAATCCGGCTTTTAAGTCGGATTTTTTGCTGTTTAAGGGGAGATATTCACTGGTTTTTACCCGATTTTTCTTTTCATTTTAACCGCTAAATAGTACTTCAATCGAGTACGAAAATCAAGCACATTTAGTTAACTTTATAGTAGTTTGATCTCAATACAACCAACCAAATAATCAATCATGGAAAAAGTTCTTATAGCTATAGATTATAATCCGGCTTCTGAGGCTGTTGCTGAAAAAGGATACCAACTTGCAAAAACGCTGGGAGCACAAATTTGTCTCGTTCATGTAGTGGCAGATGTAAGTTATTATGGTATGCAATATCCTTCCTTTATGGGTTTTGATGGTTATGAGGTTCCTTTTAATCCTAATATTTATGGGGAGCTGCGTGGCGTTGCAGAGAATTATTTAACTACGGCCGCCATGCATTTTAATGATGAGACTGTACAAACACATATAGCCGAAGGCGAAACTGCAGATGCGATCTTAAAATACGCAGAAGAGTGGGGCGCTACAATTCTTGTAATGGGAACTCACAGCCACGGCACCTTAGAAAAATTATTGATGGGCACCGTAGCCAGCAGAGTTATAGAACATACTAAAATTCCTGTTCATCTTGTGCCTACACAGGTCACTAAGCCAGCCTAAATTTAAGCACACAAATAAGGAATCTGAATTTTGTTTATAGGAAGTCTATATTCAAAAAACCGCTTATTTTGAGTAAAAAATCGGTTTAAAATACCTTAAAAACGTATCCTAAAAGCCAGTATAGAATTACAAATACCACAATGGTACCAATGCAACCGCAGCGGCCGCCACCTATTTTTTTTGCTCCGTAGCCAGCAAGAAGGGCTCTAATTAAATTCTTCATATTTATTGGTTAGTTAGTATGGTTCAATATATAATTAATGGGCTAAAACAGCCATATTGATTAACATTACTTTAGGTAAGGTAATGAACTTTTTGTTCTTTTCTATTGTAATTTTATTATCAAAATAAGCATTATGGAAAAGAGACAATTAGGAAAAACAGATTTACAGATACCACCTATAACATTCGGCGGGAATGTTTTTGGCTGGACAGCAGATAAAAAAACTTCATTTAGACTTCTGGATGCTCTTCTGGAAAGAGGCTTGAATTTTATAGATACGGCTAATGTTTATTCACGCTGGGCAGAAGGCAACTCAGGCGGTGAGAGTGAAACCATTATAGGCGAGTGGATGAAAGAACGCGGTAATCGCGATAAAATGATTATTGCAACAAAAGTTGGTATGGATGTAGGGCAGGGCTCAATAGATCTTTCGCCTGAGCATATTCTAGATCAGGCAGATAAAAGTTTAAAACGCCTTAATACAGATTACATAGATATTTATTTTAGTCATAAAGATGATGATGGTTCTATACCAAAAACGCTTGCAACCTATAATCAATTAATTAATGAAGGTAAGGTGCGTTATATAGGAGCATCTAACTTTCCGCTAGCCAGATTACAAGAATCGATAGAATATTCAGAAAAGCATGATCTGCCCAGATATGAGGTCTACCAGCCTGAATACAATTTGATGAGCAGAGAAGGTTTTGAACACGGCTACAGAGATTTTTGTATCGAAAAAAATATTAGTGTGACTAATTATTTCACGCTTGCCAGCGGATTCTTAACCGGTAAATACAGTGAGAAAGATGATGCTGAAGGAAGTGCTAGACAGGGATTTGTTTCTAAATTTTTTAATGAAAGGGGTAAAAAAGTGCTCAAAACACTTGAAAAAGTAGCCCAGGAGCATCAAATATCGCAGGCAGGTGTGGCGATTGCTTGGGCAATGCAACAACCGGGTATAACCTCGCCTATTGCTAGTGCGAGTAAAATAGACCAACTAAAATCGTTTGATGAAGCTCTTAAAGTTGAACTTTCATCAGCAGAAGTAGCAGAATTAAATAAAGTCAGTTTAAAATCTGAAGCTGTAAACTAGCTGTCCTGCTTTATTTTAATGTAAAATTTTAGAGATCACTCTTTTTTGTCTTCATCTTCTTCGGTGTACAAAAGAGGGTGATCTTCTATTTTTAAACCTACTATTTTAATAATATTTTCTACGGTGTTGTATAGCATAAGCACTACACCAATAAGTCCGCCACTTAACAAAGAAGATAAACCCAGCGTGACGTAATAGATGTAAGTAAACCAGGTATTAGGAACCTGATCAGATTCTGTAATGGGGATATTAAATACCTGAAAGGTGATAAGAGAAACCACAAAAACAGCGGTATCAATTTTCGCAATTCTAAGAACCTGCATGTAGTGAATATCTTTAAGTTTAGATTCTATAGATGAACTTAAACTTAAAAGGGTAAGCAGTAAAGCTAGAATGGTTGCAGAAGCAAGCACAATTGTATTGCACAAAGTATCTATACCTGGCAGGGAGGATTTTATAAGATCTTTTGCTTCGTATCCACTTATATTTCCTAGTAAGAAAGCACCTGCACCAGTTATCACGGTTGCTATAATTCCACCAGTTAAAGCCCTTCTGTCATATTTTGTCATGCTAAACATAGTAAATAGGTTGTAGGTTAGTTGAAACACTAAATTACTTCAGCTTAAATCATCTTCAAAACTTTAACAGAAACTGTTAAGAATATATTAACAAAGTATTAGCAAAGTGTACTGTAAATTCCTTGCTTGAACAATAAACTTTATGAAATTAAAATTACTCCGCCTCACCCTTATAGGCACATCCCTTTTCATTATGTCCTGTGGAAGCTCGCAGGTCTCGAAAAAATCAAAGAATGAAACCGCTAAAAGCGAAACTAAAGATTCTCCTAAAAACGGAATTAAACCGTACAGTAAAGTAATTACAAAAGATGCCGTTTCTGATGCCGGACTTTTTACCGTGCATAAAGTAGATGACAATTTCTTTTATGAAATACCAGACAGTCTCTTTAATAGAGAGATGTTAATGGTTACGCGTATCGCGAAAACTGCTACAGATATCGGTTTTGGTGGCGGTAAAACAAACACTCAGGTACTGCGCTGGGAGAAGCGTCCTAAAAAAGTTCTTTTACGCGTAGTTTCTCATCAGATCTTTGCTGCAGATTCTCTGCCTATACACGAGGCCGTTGTAAACTCAAATTTTGAACCAGTTTTATACGCTTTTGACATTAAAGCTGTAGGTAAAGATTCTACAAGTACTGTTATAGAAGTTAATGGCCTGTATGAAGATGATGTTATGCCTTTGGGTATACCCAATCGTTACAGAGAAGAATACAAAGTTTCTAATGTAGATAAAGATCGTAGCTACATTGAAACCCTTAAAAGTTACCCGCTAAATATTGAAGCGAGACATGTAAAAACTTATAATGCCAAGAATGCTCCCAGTAATGAAAGTCTGGGGTCTATTACTGTAGAAATGAATAATTCTATGGTTCTTTTACCAAAGGAGCCTATGGAACGCAGATATTTTGATCAACGCGTGGGCTGGTTTGCTCGCGGGCAGACAGATTACGGTCTTGATGCGCAAGAAAGCAAAACCATACGTTACCTTGATCGCTGGAGACTTGAGGTGAAAGATGAGGATATTGAGAAGTATAAAAGCGGCGAACTCGTTGAGCCTAAAAAACAAATTGTTTATTACATTGATCGTGCAACGCCAGAGCAGTGGAGACCTTATATAAAACAAGGTATTGAAGACTGGCAGGTAGCTTTTGAAGCAGCAGGATTTAAAAATGCCATTATTGCAAAAGATGCTCCATCTGTAGAAGAAGACCCAGATTGGTCTCCTGAAGATGTGCGCTATTCTGTAGTGCGTTATTTAGCTTCACCTATCCCTAATGCTAACGGTCCTCACGTTTCAGATCCTCGTAGTGGTGAGATATTAGAATCAGATATTAACTGGTATCACAATGTGATGACCTTACTTCGCAATTGGTATTTCGTGCAAACAGCAGCAATTAATGAAGATGCTCGCGGTGTAGCTTTTAAAAACGAGATCATGGGTAGGTTGATTCGTTTTGTTTCTTCTCATGAAGTGGGGCACACCTTAGGTTTACCGCATAACATGGGTAGCAGTGTTGCATATCCCGTAGACTCGTTACGATCGGCGAGTTTTACTAAAAAATATGGTACCGCACCTTCTATTATGGATTATGCCCGTTTTAATTATGTGGCGCAACCGGGAGATAAAGGTGTAGCGCTTATGCCTAACATTGGCGTTTATGATAAATATGCCATCAAGTGGGGTTACAAGCCTATTCTCGATAAAAAAGGGAAAGAAGAAAAATCTGTTTTAGATTCTTGGATCTTAGAACATGCAGGTGACCCAATGTACCGTTTTGGAAGCCAACAACGCGAAGTGGTAGACCCAAGCTCACAAACTGAAGATCTGGGCGATGATGCTGTAAAAGCAAGCACATATGGTATTGCAAACCTAAAACGCATTGTACCTAATCTTATAGAATGGACCAAAGAAGATGGTAAAGATTATGAAGATCTGGGTACTTTATACGGGCAGGTTTTAAGTCAATACAACCGTTATATGGGTCACGTTTCTAATAACATTGGCGGCGTTTATGAATATAACAAGACCTATGATCAGGAAGGCGCTGTGTATACTCCGGTGCCTGAAAAACGCCAGAAGGAAAGCATGAAATTCTTACAGGATGAACTGTTCACCACTCCAGAATGGATGATAGACAGTAATATCTTAAACAAGATTGAGCATGATGGTAATGTAGAGCGCATTAGAAGCACACAGGTAAGAACGTTGAACAATGTGCTAGATTTTGGAAGAATGGGACGTATGATAGAAAATGAAGCCTTAAATGGAAGTTCATCTTACTCCCTTTCTGAAATGATGGATGATTTACGTAAAGGCATCTTTAGTGAACTAGATCGTGGGTCTAAAATAGACACGTATCGAAGAAACCTGCAACGCGCGTATGTTGACAGGTTAGCATATTTAATGACCAAAGAGCAGGAGGGACGCTATAATGCAACAGACGTAGAAGTAAGCCAGTCTGATATTAGAGCAATTGCCCGCGCAGAATTGAACACTTTAAAACGATCTATCAATTCAGCTTTAGGCAGAAATTCAGATACGATGAGTCGTTATCATTTACAGGATCTTAAAGAGCGTATTGATCTTATTTTAGATCCAAGAGCATAGATTTATAATGTTATAATTTAAAACCCCGAAGATCACTCTTCGGGGTTTTATTTTTAATTGAATTTTGATTTTATAAACCACAATCCGTTTAAGCTGAGATTAAGCGTGATTAAATGATAATTCTCTTTTATCAACCCATTGTTTACCTGTCCCTTTTGGCCATACGAATACATAAGGTTTAGAGTAGAATTGTTGCGGTTATTAAGCGGCAAACCCATTCCCACGCTTAAAGCGTAATTATTTACCTTCTCGTTATTGATGGTCAGGTTTCCTGTATCATAATTAAATCCCGCACGATATTGCACAGCATTCCAGTAACTCAAAGGGTTTCCGTTAGGTAAGAATTCAACACCTAAACCATAAATATCCTGATCTGTGTAAGTGCCCAGCTTATCAGATTGGTTTGTGGCATCCCAGAAGTTCTTGCGATAATCGACATAAAAGGTATAATTATCAGTTATTTTACCCTTAAAACCGAATCCCAATTCCAACGGAAGTTTAAAATCTGCCAGATCTTCATCAGTAACGATTTCATCATCATATAATTGATAAACAATACTGTGTTTATTTCCATTGAGGCTGGTAGGTAAATTTACTATTGATCCTAAAGAGAATTTTTCGCTAAAATCATATTGCAGTCCACCGCCTAATTGCAGTCCATTATATCTGTTATAATCATGAATTGTGAGTTGGTTATTGACAAAAATGTTAGTTTCTGTTTGCTCTATTTTTCCAAAAAGATAAGAACCCTTTACGCCTACGCGAAAGTTAGGCAAGATAGAATAACCGTAATTAAGATCAAGTGTATTGAGACCGCCAGAACCTTCAATATTAGTAAGAAAAGTATCCTGTGAACCCTCAATGTCTGAAATTATCCCATCAATAGTGTAGCCCACATTTGTATAAGGCATAAGCGTAACACCCAATCCCGATTTTGGCGAAAGCGGAAAAGCAAAAGCCAAATTAGAAAACGTAGCGTTAAATTTAGTTTCACTGCCCGCTCCTTCTGAAAGCGAGGCAGACTGCGCCTTAAAACCAAAATCATACATAAAATTTTTAAGCGGTATCCCGGCCATTGATGCAGGATTGAGATTGTTGATGGCTGTAGCAGATGGCATTGCAATACCCGCATTGCCTAAAGCATTGGTTTTACCTGTACTTAAGTTATTAGTAAGACCCAGCCCATAAGAAGAATAAGGTGAATTAGACTGTGTGTTTGTCTGCGCTATTACTGTGATTGAAAAAAGCACTAGTATTACCGTTATCGCGGTTAATTTATTCATCTTCATCATAAACGGCATAGGTTAATTCTAGTTTTAAGCGTAAATCTTCTTTAGCAGCTTCACCGTTAAGAATGTAACGATCTATAGAGGTGTTGTAATTGCTCGAGTACAGTGCGAGATGCCAATTCTCACCATTAAACTGAGAGAGTTTCTGGTCGAGAAATAATTGTACAGGAATCGTATAATTTATCGTTTTAAATTCCTCGTTTTTCTGCGTTAGCAAACCCTCTGCATTAGCGCCTGAATAATCGTATAACTGACCCAGAACTTGATTTTTTTGATCGATAATATAAAGCTGCAATGAATCTCGAGTAAAGAGATTATACATATCTGAATTACCTTTTAAGCTAATCTTTAAATTTGCATCCAGAATTGTTCCGTGGCCATTGATATCATTGATACGCTCAATAAATGGGATGCTTATTCGTGTGGCAAGACCAGTCCCGGCTTGAATAAAACTGCTGTTATTAGTTTTCTTACTGCTAAGAAGATCTTGTTGCTCTGCAAGGTTTTCAAAATAGGTGCCCGTCTTCTCGCTCGATATATTATTAAATGTATTAGTGGCGCTAAAAGAAATATCCAGAGTTTCCTCATCATCTTCTGTTTCGTTTTCTAGTGTGTAGTAAATTCGTAAGAAACTATTCGTCGTAAAACCCAAAACTACCGTATTGTTATCTTCAGGATCAATTAGCAACCCTTTATAAGCAGAAAGGAATTCGTCAGAATTATTGATCACATCATTTTGCAAATTGTTAAAAAGGGTTTTCCCAAAATCATTATTGAGCAAAAGATGAATAGAATCTTCTCGTATTGGTTTTGGTTTAAACGTAATAGAACCAATTGATGCGGGATCACTTCTATAGCTTGATGTGTTGTAAAATGATTCTTCTTCCGGTTTTATGTTTTGTAGAACTTCGTGAACGGTAAAGGTTTGCAGTTTTGTCGTGTCGCTGTAATAGTAATTGTCGTAATTAAGAATTAAGGCAATAGAGTCAAACTGCGCATCATCATCTATAGAATAGATCGTATTAGACAGCTGTGCAAATAATTTACTTTTGGTTAGACCAAAAACACTGTCTGTGTAAGCACCTATTAAGTATCGATCTGCGCCACTCACACTTATAGAATCAAATTTGAAAGTTGAAGATTCTACGGTCACAGTATCTATAAAGTAAACTTTTGTATCGCTAGAGACCCAACTTTCGCCTACAGGAAAGCTTGCATCATCTTTACTACAAGCGATTAGCAGTATAAATAGGAAGAAAGAAAGTAGTGCTACCACCACCGGATATTTTTTCATAGTATATCAGAATTTCAGCGAAGCTATCGGCTGAAGATGTCCTGCTAAAATGTGTTATACCAAAGCCGATTTTTACTAGCTAAACCCCGATTTTTAGTCTACCAACGGGTAATCTTATGTTTAGTCTGCTAAAAAGGCCTGCTGGTATAGACTAATCACGCGATCATATAAAATATTTTCTTAGGCTGTGGTGGCTGTATAGTTTTGGCTCAAATTGAAATTCAGTAATGAATAAAAACCTGATGCTAATTCTCATTCTTACTATAGGAACTAAAATGTATAGCCAGACTAACAAAGATCTGTTTGCGTTTGATTATGCTTTAGCCCCGGCTAATAATGAAGATGTTGATCTAAACAAGACTTCATTATTAATTAATATTCCTGCTCAATGGCAAAATTTTGAAATCACCGCTTCGCTGGGTGCAGATTATTACAGAGCAGAATTTTTAGAAAGTTTTCCTTTAGAAACATCAGAATTAGAACGTTTATATAATGTTTCTGCAGGCGTCGATTTTGGGTATCATTTAGCCGAAAATTGGTCATTTAATGCCGATTTTAATACGGCTATTGCCTCAAATTTATCTAGCAAATTATCAAACCAAGATCTTTTATATACAGGAGGTTTTCATATAGCAAAAACAGCAGAGTCAGATTTACCGCTCAATATAAAACTGGGTTTGGGTTACAGGACTTACTTGGGCAAACCTAAGTGGTTGCCAGAATTAAGTATTAGTCAACAAATAGATGAAAATCTGTCTTACGAGATAGGTTTCCCGCACACGCAGGTGCGGTATGCGCTTAATCCTAAAAATTCTTTTAAGGTAATTGCTACGCAAGATGGTATGTATGCCAATTTAAGTACTCCCATAATTTTAGATAACAACATATCTGCAGCAAAAACAGAACTAAGCGCTACCACACTGAGTGTAGGGTATGAGTATGCTTTAGATGATAATTGGTCTTTTTCGCTCAAAGGCGGATATCTACTCGAGAACAAATTCAATTTACTTAATAATACAGAAAATCAGGTCTTTGCTTTTGATATGCCTTCACGACCATTTTTCTCAACCGGAATAAAATTTAATCTCAAAAAATGATACAATGATTAAGATGAATGAAAATAAAAAATTAATAGCAATACTAGTTCTAGCTGCGGTCACTTTTACGAGTTGCTCGTCTGACGATGATGATACAGACAGGGGTAACTGGAAAGAACGCTCAGTCTTTGACGGTATTCCCAGAAGTAATGTTGCCGGCTTTACGATAGGTAATTATGGCTATATGGGTACAGGATATGATGGCGATGATTATTTAAGTGATTTCTGGCAATATGATATAGAAGGCGATTATTGGGTGCAAAAAGCAGATTTTCCCGGTACAGCGCGCAGTTCTGCAAGCAGTTTTGCAGTAAGCGATAAAGGATATGTAGGCATAGGTTATGATGGTGAAGATGAACTTAGCGATTTCTGGCAGTACGATCCTGCAGCAAACTCATGGTCACAAAAAACAGACTTTGGCGGTGGTGTGCGACGAGCTGCTGTTGGTTTTGCCAGTAATACAGCCGGTTTTATAGGTACGGGTTATGATGGTGATAATGATAAAAAGGATTTCTGGAAATACGATCCCACAGCAGACACGTGGTCTGAGTTAGTAGGTTTTGGCGGTGATAAACGCAGAGATGCAACATCGTTCTCAATTGACGGTCTTATATATCTGGGTACAGGTGTAAGCAACGGACTTTACAAAACAGATTTCTGGAAGTTTGATCCTACTGCAGAAGTGTGGACAAAGCTCAATGATCTGGATGAAGAAGATGATTACACAATAACGCGATCTAATGCAGTAGGTTTTGGCCTAAACGGCTTAGGTTATATAGTTGCCGGCTACAGCGGCGGCGCAGTAGGTAGCACGTGGGAGTATGATCCTGCTTTAGATGAATGGGAGAATATCACAACCCTGGAAGCTACAGCAAGACAAGATGCTCTAAGCTTTACCACCGGTAGTCGCGCCTTTGTTTTATTAGGCAGATCTGGCAGCTTATACCTGGATGATGCATATGAAATTTTCCCTCAAGAAGATTATGATGATGAAGATTAAGTAATACATGTTTTATTTTTTGTTGCCCGGAGTGTTTTTTAAAATTTACAGATGATTGGAATGCTCCGGGTTTTTTTATTAGATTATGAAATTGAAAACCCTATTTATTTATGCTGGCCTTCTAATAATAGGTTGCGGCATTATCTGGCGCTCCAGCGCGAAAAATGACATAAAAGTGCAGATTTTTAGATCAGAAGCGGGCTATGGCTATAAAATTATAGACCATGAGAAAACTCTTATTAAACAAACGTATATACCTGCACTTGAGAAAAAAGCGGTATTTTGTTCTAAAGAAGATGCAAAAAAAATAGCTCATTTAGTGATAGAAAAAATTACCTTAAAACTTAATCCCGCTATCTCTAAAGAAGAATTAGAGAACACCGCGATAGCACTAGATTGCTATTCTCAAACTAAATAACAGTCAATGAGAAAACAAGTTCTTGTTCATTTATCAATCTGGTTAGGTTTTTTATGCCTATTTATTTTTCAGATATACTGGAATCTGGAGTTGTTCCCTTTTCATTTCATGCTTTTAATGGGAGTTAATATGCTCCTGTTTTACATGAATTACTTGTTTTTTGTGCCCACTTATTTGCTTACTAAGCAAACTAAAAAATATATAATTGCTGTTGCCATCTCCTTAGTTCTGCCGGTACTCATAATTGCTTTCTGGCCTCAAAATATGCCTCCGGAGGTACGAGAACGTATGGCAGAGGCAAGGTTTGAAAACAGACCGCGACCACCATTCTTTGATATTTTTAGATTTGTATTTCCCTTAATCACCGCAATGTCATTTATTGTGATAGGAACTGCAATAAAAATGTATGAAGAGTGGAACCAAAATGAACGCAAGAAAAAAGAGATAGAGACTTATAAAACCAGAAGTGAACTCAATTTTTTAAAAAACCAATTGAGTCCACATTTTTTATTCAATTCCCTAAATAGTATTTATGCACTAACCACAAAAAAATCTGATGACGCTCCTGAAGCTGTTATAACACTGTCTGAGTTGATGCGATACATGTTATATCAAACCGATAATGATTTTGTTTCGCTAAAAGATGAGCTCGAGTATATTCAGAATTATCTAAAATTACAACGGTTGCGTATTGCAAATAATGAGAATATAACGCTTAACATACATGGTAACGTTACTAATCAGAAAATACGACCGCTTTTATTGATCTCTTTCATAGAGAACGCTTTTAAATACGGTACAGATTTTAAAGGCAATACTGAAGTAAGAATCACAATAAATATAAATCACAACTACTTAGAATTTAAATGTGTAAATGTGATTGGTAACCGTAAAAAAGACGTTAATAATTCTGGTATCGGGTTGCAAAATACCACAGACCGTATCGCTCTGCTATATAAAGATAAACATACTTTAGAAGTGCAAGAAGTAGACAACAAATTTGTGGTATATTTAAAATTAAAGCTAAACTAATGCAGTGTGTTGTAATTGATGATGAACCTCTTGCGATAGATGTCATAACTACATATTTAGAAAAAGTAGGAGGGATGGAAGTTGTAGCAAAATGCACAAATCCCCTTGATGCAATTACCATTTTAAACAGGCATCGAGTAGACCTTGTATTTCTTGATATTGAGATGCCTAACCTGAGCGGTATTGAGTTAGTAAAAACGCTAGATAATCTGCCGCAATTTATATTTACCACGGCTTATCCGCAGTATGCTTTAGAAGGTTTTGATCTCAATGCCACAGATTATCTAGTAAAGCCCATTCCGTTTCCCAGGTTTTTAAAAGCTATCGCCAGAGCGAAAGAAAAGCATGAATCAACCTACCGCAGAAATAAACCGGAAACTGCATCTACAAAACCTAGTAATGAAACTGAAACTATAGCAGATTTCATTTTTATAAAATCTGAATACGAAAATATCAAGATCAATACAGCAGATATTATTTATCTACAGGGATTGAAGGATTACATCAAAATTTACACCTCACAATCTGATAAAGCAATTTTAACCTTGTCCAGTTTTAAGGATATTCAGGAGAAGCTTCCTAAAAACAGCTTTTTGCGTGTACACAGAAGCTTTGTGGTGAATGTAAATTATATAAAGGCTGTGCAGAAAACTAAGATCGTTATTAACGATGTGCGCATCCCAATAGGTGAAACCTTTAAAGAAATAGTTTTTTCACAGCTAAAAATTGGTTGATGTAATCTAAAAATACATCATAAAACACCGATTTCCACTCATTTTCACCCGATTTTACTATCAGATTCATTGTTTTTTTTAAGCACTTGAAAAAATGATTTCCGCGAAAGCTAATAAATGAAGGTGGCCTCTTTTAGTCTAAGCATAAAACCTCCTCCAGGTAGCCTAATATCGTTAAAATGGAGGGTAAAATCTCCCGCAAGTAGACAATATCCGGGAAAGCGTACGCGTAAATAGCAAAAGAAACTTCTACTATAAACCCGAATTATATTTCCGGATATAAAACTAATGAATCAAGCGCAAGAAGACCTGAGGAATAGAAACCTGTAACTTTAAGCTGAAATATATGTAGCTGTAATCGCCTAACAAACAATTAGAAATCTAAATGTCTCCCAGTGAATAAAAGCGGTGTAATGCAAAAAAATAAGCCCGGATAAGTTATCCAGGCTTTATATTCTAATTTACTATCACCCCCATAACGTAAATTAGAGGATCAAATATATAATTTTTAGAAATAAAACATAATATAAATTAATTCTCTTCTATAAATTTTTAATCATTCTACAAAACACAAAATTCAGAATCCTAATTATATTAAAATGTGATGGTTAAAATTTATTAATTTTCTTCAAGCTAGAGTTGGTAACAATAAATTTATGGTTTACTAGGGCATTTTTAATATGAAAATTTATATCAATGAATTTTGGGATAGAGAATAAGATCGCACTTATTATTGGGAGTGATTCAGGCATAGGTTTAGCAACTGCAAAAACTTTAGCCGCAGAAGGATGTACATTAATTTTATCAAGCAGATCTGAAGAAAAGCTAAAACTTGCTAAACAAGAGATATCAAAAGTTAATGATCAAGCCGCTGTTTATTACCACGTGTGTGATATTATTAAAAATGCTGAAGTTGAGGCCCTGGATATACAGACCGTAATTTTGGGGGAGTTGATATTGTTGTCAATTCAGTGGGAGCCAGAGGAGCTGCGGGCGATTTTCTGGAGTTAACAGATGATGATTGGCATGAGACTATTGATGTTGATCTTATGGGCGCGGTAAGAATTTGTAGAGCTTTTATTCCACAGTTAAAAAAGAAAGGATGGGGAAGAATCGTTCTTATTGCTTCAGAAAATGCATATCAGCCTTATGAGGAAGAAAGTGCATATAACACTTGTAAAGCCGCAATAATAAACCTCTCAAAATGCTTGTCTCGTACTTATGGTAAAGATGATATATTAGTTAATAGTGTGTCACCGGCATATATAGAAACCCCTATGACAGACGCAATGATGGAAGAACTGGCTAAAGAGAAAAATATTAGTGTAGAAGAAGCGGTTGAATGGTTTCTTAAGAACAAGCGGCCACATATTGAGGTGCAAAGACACGGGCAACCTGAGGAGGTGGCAGCGGTGATTACCTTTTTGTGTTCAGAAAAAGCAAGTTTTGTAAACGGAAGTAATTACAGAGTAGATGCAGGCTCTGTAGAATCAGCTTTTAGTTAAAATATGATCGTTAGAAAGACAAATGAAGGCTGGGATATAATATATCAATACGCCCATGGTATTCTGGCCGGGCAGATCGCTCACCATCTTAAGCATAAATTTCGTCCTGAATTTTGGGTTGAGACACTCACGGCAATAATTGAGCATGATGATAATCAACTTGATTTTAATGAAAAACCTTATCTCAATGATGCCGGGATGCCACAGGATTTTAATGAAGTTAATAGATCTGAAGATGAAAACCTGGAACGCGCAGAACGTGTTTTTGATACTGCGATGCGAAAATCTGGCTTCGTTGCGCTGTTAATTTCGCTACATCTGGAATTCTTATACGGCGATCTGGAAAAAACACACAACGGTTTTAAAAAAATGCTACGCAAGCAAAAGAAAATTAGAAAAGAGCTACGCACTAATTATAGCTTGAGTAAAAAAGAGGCCGCTGCGTATTATGAGATTTTAAGATTTTGCGACAGATGTTCTTTAATACTATGTCAGGAAAAACTTCCTGCGGTAGAAAGAATGCTCGAGATTAACACCAGTATAGAAGGCGAGCAATATTTTATCTTTTGTAGAAGTGATGGTAGCATAGGCGTTGAGCCATGGTGCTTTGAAAGCGAAAAGTTTGAAGTAGGAGTAGAGCTGCACCCTGTTACTGAATCAACTTTTAAATCAAACAAAGAATTAAAGAAAGCCTTAGATACAGCCGCGTTTAAAAGAGAAACCTTCAGCTTTAGAAAATAAATAAAAAACCTGCTGATTTTTACGCGAAATCAGCAGGTTTTTGTCTTTTTAAACCGGTTTTTTCAGGCTCTTGGGTTATTCAACTTCTTTGTTTTTTTCCTGAATATTCTCTGCAATACTTTGCACTTCATCCAGAACTCTTAAAAGATTACCGCTCCATAACTTAGCTATTTCATCTTCGGTATAACCTCTTCTAACTAATTCGAGAGTAACATTAAAAGTTTGCGAAGCATCATTCCAGCCTTCTACACCGCCGCCGCCATCAAAATCTGAACTAATACCAACGTGTTCTATACCAATAAGATCTACCATATAATCTATATGATCTACAAAATCACTCACATTTACAGCAGGAGGAAGACTATCTATTGTAGCCATTTTTTTGTCTCTTAGGTCGCTCATGCTATGGTAATGCGCAAAATAATCAACTCTTTCTGCAGGAGATAGATTATGAAAATCTTCACGTTCTACCCACTTATAACCCAGAGAATCCATTATTTCTTTGCCTATTTCTGTACGGTATTTATCTAGTGCTGCATCTTTTTCAGGATTTACATAAGATCTAAATGCCACAGCCTGTACGACTCCGCCATTTTCTTTAATTAGTTCAAGTTGCTCATCATCAAGATTTCTGCTGTGATCTCCTAACGCTCTGGCAGAAGAATGTGATGCGATAATAGGAGCTTTACTCAAAGCTACCATTTGTTTCATTGCTTCCTTAGAAGGGTGTGAAACATCTATCATCATTCCCAGACGATTCATTTCTTTAACGACTTCCTTACCCAGATCACTTACACCATTGCTTAACCAAACGCTGTCTTTCTCACCCGTATTACTATCTGCAAGTTGGCTATGACCATTATGAGCCAGAGACATATATCGAGCTCCGCGGTTGTAAAACTCTTCTACTCTTTTAATATCAGTTCCTATTGGGTAACCGTTTTCAACACCTATCATCGCTACTTTTTTACCCGCTTTCACAATACGTCTTACATCATCAGATGTGGTTGCGAGTTCAATTTCATCTGGTGCAATTTCTTCTACTAGTTTATGAATCGCATCAAATTTTGAAATAGCGTTTTCATAAGCCATTTGATAACCTTCATCAGTAAGAGTATCCTGACCAGTATAAACTATAAACCAGGCAACGTCAAGACCACCTTCTTTCATTTTGGGTAAAGTAACCTGTGTATCCAGATCCTGCGTATAATTAATAGAATCTGTAAAATTATTGACGTTTATATCGCAGTGCGTATCTAGCGTGATAACATCATCGTGTATAGTTCTGGCTCGTACCAGAAGTTCATCCTCAGTTTCTGCAGTTGCGGCTTTCTTTTCTGTAGTACACGAGAAACAACATAGCAAAAGAGGTAAACAACTAAGAAGAAAAATTTTTTGAGATAATTTAAAGGAGTATTTTTTTATCATAGGGTATTACTAATTTAAGGCAGTCAATATATAAATAAAAAAGCATTTATTAAGCGCCCTCAGTTGCCGAAGAGGCTTCATATTGAGCTACTTCTTTATTTTCTCTGGCACTTTCAAGTCTAAATTCCTGAGCTTTTAAGAAAATCACAGGGATAAATCCTAAGAATAGGAGTACTCCAGATAGGATCAATAAAGGTAAAATTCCGTAGAACGTGTTTCCACTAGACAGAACTCCAAGTATCAATGCTGTGCTTAAAGGAAACGAAAGTGCGAGAATATTAATAGAAAAAGTACCATCAAAGGTTTTTTGACCATCAGCTAAATCTTCTTCCTGGGAACCTACGGCAGAAATATGTGCAAAAGGCCAAAAACTACAAGCGCTTAGACCAAAGGCAAGCATTAAGAGAATATCATTTTGAACAGAAACATTAAAAATGTATACAAATGCTGTGCAGGCAAGAACAACAACTCCCGCTCTAAGCAATAGTATAGATAGAATTTGAGTGAACTGTTTACGTCTTATTTTTACCGCCAGGCCTATAAATAGCAGCACTAATGGTGTCATTAACGTACTTAATCTTAAAAGGGTATCACTTATAACGAAAGGCAGAGAATCTATATTTAAACCAAAACCCAACAGAATCAATGCAGCGGCAATAAAAAGATTCACAGGTTCTGAAATCATAGCAATAAATAGAGATTTCAATTTTGAAGCCTGACTGCGTACCACCTGCGATTGCAGTTTATAATGCCAGTTCATGGCAACCAGATAAAGTATCATTAATACAAAAACCTTATTGCCAAGATCTGCCATCGCAGCTTTTGCCAGATAACCATCTCCTAAATATTCCAAAATAAAAGGAAAACAGGACAGTCCCGGTGCTAATGACGGAATTAACATCTTTGCTGTCCTGTATTTTGGAGAGTTCCTGTAAATGCCTAGTAAAGGTAAAAGCAAGGGAAAACCAAAAAACAGAATGCCGTTTAATACTAATGCCATAACTGGCAAAAGCAATAAGCTAGCATCAATTTTAATCCCGAGTAAAGCAATAAATATTGTAGCCGGTAAAGCAAGATTCAGAATAATTTTCTTTATTCCTGAGATTTCATTTTTCCCGTCAAACTTTAGCTTTAGTAGTAAACCTATACCTATAAAAAGAATAAATGTGAATGTCTTTTGTAAAGTAATTTCCATTCTATCAAACTATAATTTCATCAATGGCATCAGTAAAAATTTTCATTTCGTCCATTGTTCCCATGCTTACGCGGCACCAGTTCTGATCCCAAAATTTAAATGCTCTAACCACAATTTTGCGCTCGTAAATTTGTTCCAGAAAAGCATCACCTTCCATATCTATGGGGAAAATCACAAAGTTGGTTTCAGAAGGCATAAATTCTATACCTCTTTTTGCCAGATAATCTGTTGTGTAATCACGAGCTTCTTTAATTTTTGCCTTGCAGCTTGTAAGATATTCAGCATCATCCATACTGGTTTTTGCTGCAGCGATAGAAGGTCCTGAAATTCCCATACCTCCCCGGGTAACTTTATTAATAGTTTCAAGACTGTCAACATTGCCTAGCATATATCCTATGCGCAAGCCGGCCATACCATGAATCTTAGAGAAGGTGCGTGATACGTAGACATCTTTTCCTTTTGCTACAAGCGGGGCCATACTATTTGCCATGCCGCCATCAGAAAGTTCTATATATGCCTCATCAATAAATACAGGCACTCGGTCTGAAACGCGATCGCAAAAATCATAGAGCTTTTTAGTGTCTGTAATTGTAGCGGTAGGATTATTAGGATTTGTAATGTAAACAAGTTTAGTATCATCATCTATTGCAGCTTCCATAGCTTCAAGATCATGTTGATAATCTGGTGTAAGCTTTACAGATTTCCATTTACCACCGGCAGCTTTTGCAACAGATACAAGTGACATATAACTGGGATCTGCACTTATAACATTACCACCCTCCTGAAACAAGACCATAGCCGTTTTCTCAAGAAGATCTGATGAACCGGGACCCATCATTATTTGATTGGTCTCTACACCTTCATAAGCCGCAATCTTTTCTACAAGTTCTTCCAGGGAACCCCAGGAATAATGATTACCATCAAAAACGGCTTCCTGAAATGCAGCAGCAGCTTTTTTAGAAGGACCGTGCGGATTCTCATTCCAAACCAGACGAGCTCTCACTGTATTTAGATCAGGAAATTTAGGCGGTGTAAACTCATTAAAAGAGCTATGCGTGTATAAAAACCTGCGGTTATTGTTTTGAGCTTCTTCAACTGTTTTTGACCAGAGAGACTGCGGCGTAACAGCAACAGCTCCTAAAGCTAAAGCTCCGGTTTTCAGCCACTGACGTCGATTTAAGGATTGTGGTTTCATATTTTTTATGTTGGTAGAATTTTAATTGAAGTTAAATTAAATAAGTAGCTGATGCAATGTGAATTATCTAAAAATCAATTACATAAATAAATTTTCATTAAAAATAAACCCCATAAATTGCCAATTTGAAAATGCGAAACTTTAAAAAATTTCTCAAAGTATGTGAGATTTTAATATTTAATCGTAATATTGCAATAAAGTATTAAATATGGGTGTTACTAAAACCGAAATTTTTACAGACCAGCAAAATAAAATAGCGCTTTTCGCGAAAGCTTTTGGGCACCCGGCGCGTGTTGCAATTCTACAGCATCTATTTAAAGCTGAAACTTGTATATGCGGTGACCTTGTAGAAGAGATTGGTCTGGCTCAGCCTACTATTTCCCAACATTTGAAAGAGCTTAAAAACCTGGGTTTAATAAAAGGTAATGTAGAAGGTACAAGTGTGTGTTATTGCATTGACACTGAAATCTGGGCATCTATGCAGCAACTTTTTGCTGAGTTTTTAAGTAAAGTACCAGCAACGCAATCAAAATGTTGCTAAAAAAATTATCTATATCAATCGCAATATTGCAATTAAATAATAAATATGAAATTATCTCAATTAAAAGATCACTTAGACCAAAAAAAGCAAATAGCTTTTGTGCTTCCTAATGGTACGCTCGTGCCATTGCACTTTCACGTTACAGAAATAGGTCACAGTATTAAGAATTTTATTGATTGTGGCGGTACGATACGCCGGGAAGAGCGTGCCAGTCTTCAATTATGGGAAGCAGATGATTATGATCACAGACTGCATCCTGAAAAACTCAGCGAAATTATCGAGCTTTCTGAGCGAATTTTAGAAATTCCTGATCTGGAAATTGAGGTGGAGTATCAGGGTGATACGATCAATAAATATGATCTTGATTTTGATGGAGAGAATTTTCTGCTAACAAATACTAAAACCGATTGTCTGGCTAAAGATAAGTGCGGTATCACTCCTCAAAAACCAAAAGTTAAATTAACAGATATTCAAAACCAATCCTGCGCACCCGGTTCTGGTTGCTGCTAAATTCATCAATCTAAAAAGCATGTATTCAAAAATTAAAACCTACATAGAAGGTCTCGACCTTAGTTCTGTTTCGCAAGAGCGAAAGGAAACTCTACAACCTTTAATAGATTTCATAAAGAACAAGCGTTCTCAAGAGGTAATTCCTGCTGTGAATTTTATCTGTACGCACAACTCACGCAGAAGCCAGTTAGCGCAAGTTTGGGCACAAGCAGTAGCAGATTATTTTGGTATTGATATCAAAACATATTCTGGTGGAGTAGAAGTGACCGCTTTTCATCCTAATGGTATAAAAACTATTGAAAAAATCGGTTTTTTGATTGAAAAATCGGGAGAAAACAACCCAAAAGTAGCTGTGTATTTTGCAGATGATAAACCCGCTATAACTACCTTTTCTAAGAAATATGATGATGCTGCAAATCCTGAATCTGGTTTTGCTGCTGTTATGACCTGTTCACATGCAGATGAAACTTGCCCGTTTATACCGGGAGCAGAGAAGCGTATTCCTATAATGTATGAAGATCCTAAAGAATTTGATGGCACTTCTCAGGAAACCGAAAAATATGAAGAGCGTAGCAAGCAGATCGCAACAGAAATGAAATACATATTCTCAGCTATTAAATAGTAAAAAATGGCAAACAAAAATCAGGAAACTTCGCATAAAAACTCAAGATCTAAAGCAGAAATTAATATAAATCACGGCAAGAATGCTGAGGCTAAATCGACGCCCCAGGGCAAAAAACTTGGATTTTTAGATAGGTTTTTAACGCTCTGGATATTTCTTGCCATGTTAATTGGTGTGGGAGCGGGATATTTTTTCCCGGCCATTCCTGCGCAGATCAATACCTATTCCAGCGGCTCGACTAACTGGCCTATAGCAATTGGTTTGATTTTAATGATGTATCCGCCTTTAGCGAAAGTGAACTATAGTCTTTTGCCTAAGGTATTTAAGAACGTTAAGATCTTGTCGATCTCTTTGATTTTAAACTGGATCATTGGTCCCGTTCTTATGTTTGTGCTTGCACTTCTATTTCTTCAGGATTATCCTGAATATATGGTTGGTCTTATTTTAATAGGTCTGGCGCGTTGCATTGCAATGGTTCTGGTATGGAATGACCTCGCAGAAGGAAGCAGCGAGTACGGTGCAGGTTTAGTTGCCTTGAACAGCATTTTTCAGGTATTTGGATACAGTTTTTACGCCTGGTTATTTATTACGGTATTACCGCCATATTTTGGTTTTGAAGGAGCTATTGTAGATATTTCTATTGGTACGATTGCAGAAAGTGTAGCGATATATCTGGGTATTCCCTTTGCTGCCGGCTTGTTAAGCAGATTGGTTTTAGTAAAACTCAAAGGAGAGGAGTGGTACACTAAAACATTTATAACCACAATTTCACCCGTGACGCTTATTGCACTGTTATTTACAATTGTAGTGATGTTCTCATTAAAAGGTGAACTCATCGTTAAAATACCAACAGATGTTCTTGTGATCGCTGTCCCGCTATTGATTTACTTTGCGATCATGTTTATAATCGGCTTCTTTTTTAGTAAAGCAATGGGCGCAGATTATGACAAGAACGCGGCGATCTCGTTTACGGCCGCCGGTAATAATTTTGAGCTTGCGATTGCCGTTGCCATTTCAGTATTTGGTCTTAATTCTGGTCAGGCGTTTGCAGGAGTTGTGGGGCCTTTAGTAGAAGTTCCCGCTCTAATTATACTGGTACGTGTTGCTTTTTGGCTAAAGAAAAAATATTACAAAGTGAATACAGCACACATTTAGAAATACGCAAAATAATGGCTGATTTTGACCTGATTTCAGCCATTATTTCGCCTTTCTTCCCGATTTTTAATGCGTAGTTTTTTCTTGTAAGCCCTTCTTAACTGGCGTTCCTTTTTCTTGTCATCGTGGTATTCATCAAGAATATCTTTGGCTTCATACAGCTTTTTGTTTGTTAGATGCAATTTATAATCTAATGTACCTGCACCGTTATCTATTACTTCTATAAACACCTTTTTACCAGATTCTATATAACCCAGCTTATCAGGAATCTCGTTAAGATCGCGCTTTTTAATATTGCGCAGAGGCACAGAAACCCAGATGTTGGTTTTATTGCCATAATCTAAATGACCTTCTATAAAGAGATTAAAGGCAGTAGATTGAATTTCCATTTGTGGTATTTCTATGACATCATCATCAATAAAAAGTGTATTCTTAATAGGAGCAAAACGAATATCTTCAAAACGCTCTTTTCTAAAAGCTATATTTCCTATTTTCTGAATGGGTGCAAAGCCTTTTAATTGAGCACTTTTAAGATCAAAACTAATTTCACCTTTTAAGGTTTTGGTTTTAAGACCTGTTACGTCATCTATAATACCTTCAAGATTAGAATCTATAGTTATTTCACCCTGAATTTCATCAGCTTTTTTAAATGATGATAAATTGAAATAATCAAACGCTCTCAAAATTTTACCCAGATCTAATTGCTCTGTTTGAAAATCGATATCAAATCCCGTTTCGCCTGCCTGGCTAATGTCAAAAATCGCATTTAGATTGACTTTTCCGTTCTCATATATAAAACCGGTGTCTTCTAGATAAATGGTATTTTCATCAATATAGTGAGCTTTTGTACTAATCGATTTCACTAAAAAATTATCATAATTAAACGATTGTAATTTTAGGTTTACGCTGGGATTAAATTTGGCATAAATACCTTGTAAACTCTTTCTAAGAAGGAGATTAGGATTTAATTCAGACTTGTCTTTTTTTGGTTTATCGCTGTCAAGAGTTTTAAATATTTTTATGAAATCAAGCCAGATCATGTCTTTTGAAAAGATATTCAATTGAGAAGAAACAGGATCTGACCGGTTGTAAAGCAGAGAAGTAAAATTGTTCAGTTTGCCTGAAAACACTAACTTTTCTCCTGTATCCAGCGGAATTTTCAAGGTTTCTAAAACCGCATTTTTATTAAATAAATGAACATCGAGCGTGTCAATTTTTACACTTATCGCTGTGGGTTTGTAATAAACCGAATTATTAAAAAGCTGTAGCGAACTATTAGTCCCAATAAGTAAATTGTCAAGTGATGTAATTTCGCCACTGTAGGTAGAATTTAGGCTGAAAGTACCTTTAGAAAAGAAGAAATCTTCATTCTTGAGTAAAGTGTTCAGGCTTTCAGATTTACCATTTGCATCTAATTTTAAATCTACAGAAGCAGTGTTTACGACATTGCTGAATACAGTTTCTCTGAAGCGAAAATCAATGTCTTTATAAGCGCCGGTAATTGAATCAAAATAGAGCGTTAAGTTTTTTTTATTCTGATTTTCTGTGGCGGTAGGCGAAATTCTGTTTATGAAATTTCCATTAAAACTCAGGTTTGCAATATTGATTGTATCATAAACAACTGCCTGATTATTGCGCCCGCTAAATTTGATTTTTACCAAAGGGTTACTTCTATATGCAAAGCTACCCTCTAAATTGGTGAAGGTATAAAATGGCTTCTCTATAACGTATTTATCAAGTTGTTGTTCAATGTTTTGAGAGACCAGACTTTTTATCTCTTCATAATTTGTTTTCTTATTTTCTAGGGAGAATGAAAATGTGCCGATATTGGTGGTATTTATGACGATTTTAGCCTTAAAATCCTGATTTTTTACTTTTAGATCAAACTGTGGTATTACTAATTTCTCTGTTGTTTTATCAAAATTGTATTCAAAAGAAGCACTCACGCGAGCTTCATTAAAAAATGTTCCCTTATCCAGGTTTAAACCCATTTCATGCATGAGAATATCAACGTGTGCAGTACCTTTTATCCCATCGTTGTATGGTTTTACAGTGGTAGAAACGTAATCTATTTTAGATGTAATTCGTTTATTTTTTTCAAAATTGAATACGTTGGCTTCAAAATTTTTAATCTGAATTTTTGCATTGTCATGCGAAAACCAATTTTCTTTAGAATTACTTTTTTTATTCTTTCGGTTCTTAGAAACAAATACATGCCCATTGCTGTACCCGGTAGAATCAGTAATTAGGTTAAATTCACCGTTTTCTATGATTATTGATTTAAACTGTATCTTTTTCTTAATTAGCTTTTGAAAGGAGATCACAAGCTGAACCTCTTCTGCAGCAAGTGTTTTATATTGATGAATAGAATAAAGCGAGTCTACAAGTAAGATATTTTTTACCGTCATAGACATAGAAGGAAAATTCTCAAACGAACTTACAGACACATCTTCAAAGGAGAGCGTGCCGTAGTAATTGTTAGCATACCATTCTTCAATCTCGCTAATGACCTGATCTTTATGATTGTTTAAATAATAGTTTATTCCCCAATAGGCGAGAGCCATTAGAAATAGGAGAAACCCTAATACTTTTAATATGTTACGAAGCAGTTTCAGACAATTTTATTTGTGAGAAGGAAGATGCAGTAAATATATCGTAAAACAGTTTTCCGGCGATAATATTAACTTGAAATACATTTTGGTTTTCATTGTTCACATAAATGACTATCATAATTTATAGATATTACATAATAACCAGTTAATTCTATTAATTGATTAAAAGTTTTCCTCAATACTATAAAATGAATAAGAAATAGTTAATCTTTCTTAATTTTCTGCTAACTAATCTTCAAATTTTAAGAAATGACTAAAACACTACTTCTGGGGCTTTTATGCCTGGGAATGTTAATTCCTATTCAAGCTCAGAAACTTACAAATGAAACCTTTAAGGGATTAAACCTTAGAAATATTGGTCCTGCTTTTACCGGTGGTAGAATCTCTGATATTGCAATTGACCCTAATGATGAAAATACGTGGTTCATTGCCGTAGCTTCCGGCGGTGTATGGCGTACAGAAAACTCGGGTACTACCTGGAAGCCTGTTTTTGATGTGCAAGTAAGTTACTCCATTGGGTGTTTGACCATAGATCCTAACAATTCACATACAATTTGGGTAGGAACAGGAGAAAATAACGGTGGCCGTCACATCGGTTTTGGTGATGGTATCTATAAGAGTACAGATGATGGGAAGACCTGGAAGAATATGGGTCTTAAAGATTCTGAACATTTGTCTAAAATCATAGTTCATCCTGAAGATCCCAATATCGTTTGGGTTGCTTCACAGGGTCCACTATGGAGCAGTGGCGGTGACCGCGGACTTTATAAATCTACAGACGGTGGCACAACATGGAATAAGACTTTGGGTGATGAAGAATGGACAGGAGTTACAGATTTAATTATCGATCAGGAGTATCCTGATGTTCTTTATGCTGCAACCTGGCAAAGACATCGTACAGTAGCTGCATATATGGGCGGAGGACCAAAATCTGGTATTCATAAAAGTACAGATGGAGGGGAAACCTGGACGCAACTTGAAGATGGCTTGCCGCCATCAAATCTGGGTAAAATAGGTTTGGCCATATCACCCTTTGATTCTGAAATAGTATATGCGGCCATAGAAACAGATCGCACAGAAGGTGGTTTTTATATGTCTTCAAATGGGGGCGCTACATGGACGCGCCAGTCTGATGAGATAGGTCGCGGCACCGGGCCTTTATATTATCAGGAGATTTTTGCCTCACCACATCAGGAAGGCAGGATATATTTTACAAATAACAGTTCGTCAATTTCAGATGATCATGGTAAAACTTTTGTGCGCATGAATGAGCGCAACAAGCACGGTGACAGCCATGCGGTAGCATTTAAAGAGTCAGATCCTGATTTTGTGCTTTTTGGTACAGACGGCGGATTATATGTTACTTATGATCTTACCGAGACCTGGCAGTTTTTTCCTAATCTTCCCATCCAGCAGTATTACAAGATTGCAGTAGATGATGCTGAACCTTTCTATAATATTTATGGCGGAACGCAGGATAATGGATCTAACGGCGGACCTTCGGGCACCACTTTTTCAGGTGGCATAACCAATGCAGATTGGTGGAAAACGCTGGGGGCAGACGGTTATGATGCTGCCACAGAACCCGGCAATCCTGATATTGTTTACGGTGAATTTCAGGAAGGTTTTTTATGGCGCGTAGATCAAAGTACAGGCGAGACCGTTTATATTCAACCCCAACCAAGGGAGGGAGAGCCGTACGAACGTTTTAACTGGGATGCACCCATACTTGTAAGTCCGCATAATCCCACCAGAATATATTTCGGGTCACAACGCGTGTGGCTTTCTGATAACAGAGGTGATGAGTGGACACCCATTTCAGATGCTTTAACCGAAGATCAGGTACGCCTTGACATGCCTATAATGGGTAAGAAACAAAGCTGGGACAATGCATGGGATTTAAAAGCCATGTCAGATTATAATACGATAACATCACTTGCAGAATCACCCAAACAAGAAGGTCTTATTTATGCCGGCACAGATGATGGTATTATTCAGGTAACTGAAAATGGAGGAGAAAGCTGGGCTAAAACTACTACTGCTTCAATAAAAGGAATACCTGCCAATGCATTTGTAAACGACATTAGAGCAGATCTTTTTGATGCCGGCACAGTTTACGCCGCCCTCGACAATCATAAAATAGGAGATTATACTCCCTATTTGATCAAGAGTACAGATAAAGGAAAATCCTGGACGTCAATACGTGGAGATCTGCCAGATCGTACAATAGTCTGGCGTCTGGTACAGGATCATGAAGATAAGAACCTGATATTTTTAGGAACGGAATTCGGAATATATTTCACTAATAATGGCGGCACAAACTGGATAAAACTAGAAGGAGGTGTACCCACAATCCCATTTAGGGATATTACCATTCAGGAAAATGAAGATGATCTTGTGGGTGGTTCCTTTGGCAGGGGAATTTACATACTTGATGATATTTCGCCTTTGCGAAATTTTGATTCTTCTGTTTTAGATAAAGAAGCAACATTATTTACTGTGCATGATGCTATGCTTTTCCCGCAACGTAGTGATGTGGGAGGTCAGGGAGATATGCAATATGAGGGCGAAAATGACCCTTATGGAGCCGTTTTCACCTACTTTTTGACCGATAATTTGAAAACGCTAAAAGGCGAAAGAAAGGCCGCTGAAAAGAAATCTGAAAGTGTTTCCTTCCCCGGATGGGAAGAAATAGAAGCCGAAGATCGCCAACCTGAACCTGAACTTTTATTAGTGGTAAAAGACAGCAATGACGAAGTAGTAAATACCGTAAAAGGAACCAATAAAAAAGGTTTTAACAGAGTAACATGGCCTTTTAATTATGCAGATCGTAGCGGTATTGACCTTGATAATCCTGAAGGAAGACAAGGTGGTTACTTTAGATATAGTGTCATGGCTACTCCTGGTGATTATACGGTTACGCTTTTTAAACGGGTAGATGGGGTAACTTCACAGTTGGGTGAGTCAAAATCATTCACGGTTTCTTCATTAAAACCGGGAGCCTTACAAGGCGCTTCTCCGGAAGAAATAATGGCTTTTAGAGCAGAAGTTCAGGACTTTCAGCAAGATATTAAAGCTACAAATACGGTTTTGGAAATGAGTTTAAAGCGAATCAAAGCTATGGAAGTCGCGTTAGATCGTGCTGCAAAACCTAATCTCGCTCTAAGCAAGAAAATTTATGATACTCAAGATAAATTGCTTGATATTAAAAAGAGGTTGAATGGTGATGATGCTCGGGAAAGTGTGGGCGAACATGGTGATCCTACACCCGGAATCGGGACACGTATTGGTATGATGGCTTTAAACACAACTTATGGCCCAACGGCTAATCATATGGCCACATTTAATACAGCAGAAGACCAATTAGCATCTATAAAATCAGATCTAAAACAAGTAACGCAAAATGAACTTACGGCTATTGCAACAGGTCTTAAGAATGCAGGTGCACCCTGGATAGAAGGAGAGGGGTTGATAGAAGACTAATTTAGGAATATAATAAAATCAGCACCTGTTCTTTAAAAGAGCAGGTGCTTTTTGTTTATAAAATATTCAATTTGATTAAATTTGAATATGACAGTTCTTGAGGAAAAATTAGATAATCGCAATATTAGACCCACGGCTATGCGATTGCTTGTGCTCAATTACTTCATGCAGCATGATAAAGCGATCCCTTTGCGTGAACTCGAAGATCAACTAGAGACCGCAGATAAGAGTACTTTGTACCGTACACTAAAAACTTTTGAAGGCAACGGGCTCGTACACAGCATAGATGATGGCAGCGGAATGACAAAATATGCCTTGTGTATGGAAGGTTGTACCTGCTCACCTAAAGATCAACATTATCACTTTCATTGCACTTCCTGTGGTGAGACCTATTGTCTCACGTCACGTAATCTTCCGGTCATAGATCTCCCCAAAAATTTTAAACTACAACAGGCAAATCTTGTTTTAAAAGGTATCTGTTCTCATTGTAATTGATCAGGAAATTCAATACAAATACATAAGCTGTTAGTAATTGAAGAGATTCACTTTGCAACCCGTTTGCATAACCTTTGATATACCTTTGTGGCGTATGAAAGCACTAGCTGTAAGTATATCACTCTTAATTTTTGCACTTTCCTTCTCGCCATGTGCAGACGCATTTTATATAGATAAAGAAGGTGAAACAGCCCATGTTGAAAAAAATCATGCACAGGATGTACAAGATGAATGCCCGGCAATTTGCAGTTGCTCGTGCTGTGGGGTTCAGCTGGTGCTACAACCTTCTATTGCTGTATCTTCTACGATAATATCTATTATAAGTTCTGAAAAAAGCATGGAATATGTTTTAAAAGATACACTGGATTTTCCATACAAAATTTGGCAACCTCCTCAGAATATTAACTAGCATTTTACAGGCTTAACAGCCAAAAAAGTAGTAGTTAATATTCAATTTATAATCATGAAAAAACAATTGAGCATTTTGCTCTTATGTATTATTGGGTTTACCGCATATGCCCAAGAAGCAAATACTATTAATGTACAGGTGTACACGCAGAAAGACAGCATACCATTAGTAGGTGCTACGGTTTACCTTCCTCAATTAAATAAAGGAACAGTGACAAATGTGGATGGTAAAGCAATTTTAGAAAATATAAAAGAAGGCAGTTATCAGCTAAGCGTTTCGTACATCGGTTTTCAGCCCTATAATCAAACGGTTACCTTACCAGCAGATACTGAGCTCACGGTTTACCTTGAGGAGAATGACAATGCCCTGGAAGAAGTTGTGTTACAGTCCAGTCGCAGTACACGCACCATACAGAGAATACCCACGCGTATCGAATTTATAGGTGGAGAAGAATTAGCCGAAAAATCAATGATGAATGCAACCAATATTTCTATGGTTTTGCGAGAAAGTACAGGCATTCAAATGCAGCAAACCTCATTGAGCAGCGGCAACATGAATATACGTATTCAAGGTCTTGACGGCAGGTACACCCAGTTGTTAAAAGATGGTTTTCCCTTATATGGAGGCTTCTCCAGCGGCTTGAGTATCATGCAGATTCCGCCGTTAGACCTAAAACAATTTGAAATTATCAAAGGGAGTTCGTCAACCTTATATGGTGGCGGCGCTATTGCGGGGTTGGTCAATCTGGTTTCTAAAACTCCCAAAGAAGAACCGGAACTTGATCTTATGTTTACCCAGACCCACGCCCTGGGAAGTACGGCTAATGTGTTCTTTAGCCAGAGAAAAGGAAAGTGGGGAACGACCTTGTATGCTTCCGGTCATTATCAAAAAGTTTACGATCCTGAAGATGATGGTTTTAGCAATCTGCCGAAAACGAAATCTGTTTCCATAAATCCCAAACTTTTCTACTATCCAGATTCGGGAACTCAGGTCTGGCTGGGAATCAATGCAACCTACGACGATCGTATAGGTGGCGATATGGCCATCATTCAGGGAGAAGCGGGTGACGGGCATAAATATACAGAGGCCAATATTTCTAAGCGGATAAGTAGTCAGGCGGTTTTTGAAAAGAAATTTGATAGTGGTGATAACCTTACTTTTAAAAACAGTGTATCGTATTTTAACCGGGATCTAAAGGTGCCCAACCTGCGATTTCAAGGCAGCCAGATTAACACGTTTACTGAAGCCAGTTACAAAATGAGCACTGCTAATGCAGACTGGATTTTTGGTTCTAATCTCTATACCATTGATTTTGATGAAAATTCTCCCGGTTTGCAGCGCGATCAACAAGATATCACCGCTGGGGTTTTTGCCAATAATGTTTACGATATTTCCGAAAAATGGATTGTAGAGACCGGTTTTCGGGGAGATTATAGCAGGGATTGGGGCTTTTTTGCCTTGCCCAGAATCTCATTGCTCTATAAGGGAGCAGGTGGTTTTTCCAGCAGAATAGGAGGAGGTTTAGGGTATAAAATTCCCGATATTTTTACTGAAGAAGCCGAATTTATAAATTTTGAGGGAGTACAGCCTATCGATAAAGATAAATTAGAAGCCGAACGTTCTTATGGTGCTAATCTGGATTTTAATTACAGCACGTTTTTAACTGACGAAATACGTGTTTCGGCAAATCAACTATTTTATTACACAGCTATTAAAAACGGATTGCTACTCGCACAAAACAGTACAGACAGCTACGTCTTTGAAAATGCAACCGGAAACATAAGCAGTAAGGGTGCAGAGACAAATATTAAATTTGCGTATAAAGATTTCCGCTGGTTCTTAAACTATGCGTTCATAGACACTCATCTTGATTATCTGCCCGGAAATCCTGAGAAGCCTTTAACACCAAAGCATAACGCAGGTAGCGTGGTTATGTATGAAAGCGAAACCTGGCGTCTGGGTTTTGAAACCTACTACACCGGTAGCCAGATGTTGTCTAATGGTACAGAAACAACTGATTATATAACTATGGGCTTTCTGGCTGTTCGTAATTTTAACTGGGGAAGCATCTATACAAATTTTGAAAATTTTACAGACAGGAGGCAGAGCAGGTTTTCACCCTTAGTTGCTCCACCGCATGATAACCCTACTTTTCCTGAGATCTATGCACCAACAGACGGTATAATTGTAAGTGCAGGAATTATTTATAAACTTTTTGGCAACGAAGAATAAAATTATTTTACTATGGCTCACGATCACCATCATCATCACGAAAATCAATCCGGTAAAAATCTCAGGATTGCTTTCTTCCTCAATCTGGCATTTACCATTCTTGAGATTATAGGGGGATTTTACGTAAACAGTATTGCGATCCTATCAGATGCTATTCATGACCTGGGCGATAGCCTTTCGTTAGGCACTTCCTGGTACTTAGATAACAAGTCAAAAAAAGGAGCAGATAGTAAATTTTCCTTCGGTTACAGGCGTTTTTCACTATTAGGAGCACTAATTAACAGTGTAGTACTTATTGCAGGATCAATTTATGTCATTACGGAAGCCGTAGGCCGATTGATGGAGCCTCAACATTCTGATGCCAATGGTATGATAATTTTCGCCATAATAGGCGTTGCTGTAAATGGTTATGCTGCCTGGAAACTTAGCGGCGGGAAATCATTAAACGAACGCGTGGTTTCCTGGCATCTAATAGAAGATGTTCTGGGCTGGGTTGCAGTTTTGATCGTTGCAATCGTGATCCGGTTTTGGGATATTCATTATCTGGATCCTGCTTTATCATTGCTAATAACACTGTACATTTTATACAATGTATTCAAAAGACTAAAGGAGACTCTGTTTATTTTTCTTCAAGGGATTCCTGATGATTTAAATGCCGGTGAAATAGAAGCGAAAATTGTTGAGATTGAAAATGTCAATTCTATTCATCATACGCATATCTGGTCTTTGGAAGGTGAGCATCATGTTTTTACAGCTCATGTGAAACTTGAAAACATTCAACATTTTGACGAACTGATCGCAGTTAAAAATAAGATTAAGAGTGTTTTACAAAATTATCATTTTGAGCATTATACTGTAGAAACCGAACTAGATAACGAGACTTGCGCCTTAGATAAATAGTCCGGTTTTTGCAGTAATTTTTAATTTAAACAACTAGAAAACTATTACAGTTTTACCTATAGCTTTTCCACTTTCTTGTAGTTTGTGAGCTTCTTTAAAACTGTCCGGAGTTAGTCCGTTTATTGTTTTATTTAGTGTACTTTTTATAGTTCCGTTATCAAGAAGTTCAGCCAGCTCTTCCAAGATTTTATGCTGCGCGATCATGTCTTCAGTTTGAAACATAGAACGGGTGAACATCAATTCCCAGTGAAAAGAAACGCTTTTATTCTTGATCTTATTCATATTCAAAGGTTCTTTTGTTTCAACGATCGTACAGAATTTACCCTGTGGTTTTATAAGTTCTGCGGTGGCATCCCAATGCGCTTCAGTATCAACTACATTTAGAATATAATCAAATTCTTTATAGCCTTTTTCTTTTACCGAATTGATAAGATCCTTATGATTTACAACAGCATCTGCACCTTTATCAAGACACCATTCTTCGGTCTCCTTTCGCGAAGCTGTTGTCACAACTTCTAATTTGGTAAGCTTTTTAGCCAATTGTATCGCAACCGAGCCCACGCCGCCGGCACCACCTATTATAAGGATAGATTTTCCTTCACCGCCGTCTTTTTTTATGTCAAGTCGGTCAAAAATACATTCCCATGCCGTAAGCGCGGTCAATGGCATTGCAGCAGCTTCTGCGTCAGAAAGATTCTTTGGTTTGTGCCCCACAAGGCGTTCATCTATTAGTTGATTCTCTGCATTGCAACCCGGGCGGGTTATATCTCCTGCATAATAAACTTCGTCACCTTCTTTAAAGATTTCTACATCAGGACCGATAGCTTCAACTACGCCTACAGCATCCCAACCTAAGATTTTAGGTGTGTCTAATATTTTGTCTTTCGCACTTCCCTGGCGGAGTTTATAATCAACCGGGTTCACAGCCACTGCTTTTATTTTTATTAAAAGATCGCGTTTTTGTGGAGTTGGTTTTTCAGTTTCAAAAGCGATAAAACTTTCTTCCTGATCTATGGGTAATGATTTTTTGATTCCTACAGCTTTCATATAAGTATTGTATTAATTATACAGCAAAGCTAAAATCTAAGGCGCTTTTTACCTCCTAAAAGCAATCGAATATTACAAAAGGCATTATCGATTTTTATTATCAGCTTATTCTTTAATTTTGATATCTTTAATAAAATCAACTTAATATGCATAAAATCAGCTGTTTTATTCTCGTTTTTCTAATTGTTTGCAATCTAAATGCGCAAGGTGAATCTATTGCTGAGCAATTGGGTTATCCTAAAGACAGTAAATTGCTCATAGTTCATGCTGATGATCTGGGCGTTAGTCATTCTGAAAACGTGGCGTCTTTTGATGCACTAGAGCATGGTTCTGTCACTTCTGCCAGTATGATGGTGCCTACGCCCTGGTTTACAGAAGTTGTGAAATATGCTAAAACTAACAATCCCAATCTTGATTTTGGCCTACACCTCACTATTACCAGCGAGTGGGAAAACTATAAATGGGGACCGGTTTCTTCTAAAGACTCGGTTACTGGACTGCTCAACAAGAACGGATATTTTTACAGTGCTGTAGATAGTGTCGTGCAAAATGCTTCCGCGAAAGAGGTAGAGATTGAAATTAATAACCAAATAAAAACAGCCTACAAAGCCGGGATAGACGTCACGCATCTGGATGCGCATATGGGCGGAGTCATGAATACGCCTGAATATCTGGAAGCTTATATCAAGGCCGGAAGAGCTAACAACGTTCCTGTTTTGCTCACAAAGCAAATTCCGTTTTTAAACGATGTGCTTGAAAAAATGGAACCTTCTAATAAAGATGTGGTTGTAGATAATTTATATAGCGCAGGCCCAACCGATTTTGACAACGGAATGGCCGATTTTTATACTGATTTGATGGGTAAAATCGCTCCCGGACTCTCGTGTCTTATCATCCATCTGGCTCAAGATAATGATGAGATGCAAGCCGTAACGGTAGATCATCCTTATTGGGGATCGGCTTGGCGACAGGCAGATTATGATTTCTTCACCAGCGAAAAATGCAAAACCCTTCTTGAAGAAAATAACATTAAACTCATCACCTGGAAAGAAATTCGCGATAAGATCCTAAGAGCAGAGTAGAATTAATTTCTCATCTTCCGTCACCCCTGAACTGGCACTGAGCATGTCGAAGTGTTGTTCAGGGTCGCATCATCTGTATAGAAAAAGCAGGATGCGATGTTGAAACAAGTTCAGCATGACGAGTATCTCATCAATATCCGCTTTCACGAAAGCTACTCATTCAAAAACCTGCCTTTTTAGGCTAAAAATCTCCCGAAAAACACTTAAAATCGGTTGAATATTTTCTGATTATTTCTAAAGTTTTTTAGCATTTTTTTCAAGTATTAAGACCTAACTTTGATTGACATTTCAAATAATACTGCATTCATGCTGCATAAGAATCTACTGCTTACTTTCTGCTTTTTACTTACTGCTTTCTCATACTCTCAGGATCTTTATATTCCCAGAGATATTAAACAGGCTTACCAAAACAACACCCGTTCTAAAGATGGGAAACCCGGCGCCAATTATTGGCAAAACCACGGCGTTTATGATATAAATGTAAACGTTTCTCCGCCAGACAGAAAAGTCACAGGAAGCGAGACAATCACATACACAAATAACAGTCCCGATACTTTAAATGTGTTGAGTTACAAGCTCATTTTAAATGGGCATAAACCCGGCGCGGCAAGACAAGGAACTGCAAATGAGGATTTTCTCACTTCTGGAGTTTCTATAGATAAATACATGGAAAACGGAGTGGAGCGTGAATGGATTGACGATCACGATGAAACAAACCGCACGATTAGACTTGCAAAACCATTGATGCCCGGTGCAAGTATTGATCTTGCAATTGACTGGCATTACGACGTTTCTATAGAAAGTGGGAGGGAAGGAGCCATTGATTCTACCACGTATTTCTTGGCCTATTTTTATCCACGTGTTGCGGTTTATGACGATTATGAAGGCTGGGATCGCATGACTTTTACCGGTTCACAAGAGTTTTATAATGATTTTAATGATTACACGGTAGCGGTTACAGTGCCTAAAAATTACATTGTCTGGGCAACCGGTGATCTGCAAAATACAGATGAAGTACTGCAAAAACCATATGCAGATTTGCTGAAAAAATCAATGGAAAGCGATTCTATTTTTAACATTGCTACTCCTGAAGATCTTCAGAAAAAACAAATTACCGCTCAGGGCGAAACAAATACCTGGCGATGGAAAGCTTCTAACATAACCGATTTCGCTTTAGCGCTAAGCGACCATTATAATTGGGATGCAGGAAGCGTTGTCGTTGATTCTACCACAAACCGAAGAGCTAGCGTACAAGCTGCTTATGGTGATCAATCTGAAGATTTTCATCACATGGTAGAATTTGGTAAACATGCTTTAAACTGGTTCTCAAATAATACACCTGGCGTTCCTTATCCATTTTCAAAATCAACTATTGTTCGTGGTTTTGCAGATATGGAATATCCCATGATGGTTAACGATAATTCTACGCCTAACTTAGATTTCTCACGCTTTGTGGCAGAACATGAGATCGCGCATACGTATTTTCCGTTCTATATGGGAATAAATGAAACACGTTTTGGCTTTATGGATGAAGGCTGGGCAACAGCTCTTGAGCATCTTATAAGCATTTCAGATCTGGGTGAAGAAACAGCAATAAGAAACTTTCAACGCTTCCGAGTAAATCACTGGATCAACGATAAATCTATGGAAGAAGACCTTCCTATAATCACGCCATCTAATATTTTAAGCGGTGCCGGTTTGGGCAATAATGAATATGGGAAAGCCGCTCTTGGTTATCTGGCTGTAAAAGACCTGCTGCTAGGAGATGAGCAATTTGAAAAAGCATTGCAAGGCTATATGGATCGCTGGCATGGCAAACATCCTACGCCTTGGGATTTCTTTTACTCGTTTAATGACATTACCGGTGAAAATCTAAATTGGTTTTGGGACAGTTGGTATTTCAGTCATAATTATATAGACATGGCAATCTCAAATATTGATGCGAAAAAAGGAACTGTAGAAATTAAAAACCTTGGCGGAATGCCGGCACCTTTTGATATCATTTTCACAACAGCTTCGGGAGAGACAAAAACCGTTCACCAAAGCCCAAAAATCTGGCAAAATAACCTAAAAATCGCAACGCTTAAAGCGAAAGAATTTAAAGGCGCAACGTCTTTTTCTATAAATGGAGGAATATTTATGGATGCAGGTACTTCAAATAATACCTGGACGGCAGAAAAAGCGTCTAAATAATCTGATTTTTTGATGAGTAAGAACGACCCGTACGCGGCACTTCGGTTTAGAGAATTCAATATATTTTTAGGTGTTCGCTTTGCAATGGTTTTTGCATGGAGCATGCAGTTTGTGGTTATTGAGTGGGAAGTGTATAGCATTACAAAAGATCCACTTTCTCTGGGAATAATTGGTTTAATGGAAGTAATTCCGGCGGTTTCTCTGGCACTTTTTGCAGGTCATATTGTAGATCAAAAAGAGAAACGCGGATTGCTCATGAAATGCATTCTGGGATTTTCCGTGATTAGTTTTGGCCTATTCTTACTTACGTGGCCCAGAGTTGTAGGCGATATTTCTACACATGTTGTTCTTTATTCTATTTATTTCCTGGTATTTTTAGGAGGGATTGTACGTGCATTTTTAGGTCCCACGATCTTCTCGCTTTTTTCACTTATAGTTCCTAAAAAGGTATATCCCAACGCAGCCACGTGGAGTAGTTCTGTATGGCAAATGGGTGCTGTTGTAGGTCCTGCAATAGGAGGTATTCTCATTCACTGGATCGGCGTTCACTGGTCTATGTGTCTCATTTTCGCTTGTTCTTTAGTGGCCTTGATTACCTTGCTGCAAATACCTAAAAAGCCCATCTTAAACCCGAAAATCGGTGAAAATGTATTCAAAAGTCTCCGTGAAGGCATAAAATATGTCTTTGGAACACGAGTAATTCTTGGCGCTATTACACTGGATATGATCGCTGTGCTTTTTGGTGGGGCAGTCGCGCTGCTTCCTATTTATGCGCAGGATATTTTAGAAGTCGGTCCTCAGGGTTTCGGCGTTTTGCGTGCTGCCCCGGCAGTAGGAGCTATAATTACTATGTTTACTTCGGCGTATTTTCCGTTAAATAAAAATGCCGGAATGAAATTACTGGCTGCCGTTTTTGGATTTGGAATTTGCATGATTGTTTTCGGACTTTCATCAATTTTCTGGATTTCGGTAATGGCGTTATTTTTTAGCGGCATGACAGACGGAATCTCAATGATCATCAGGCAAACTATTCTTCAGCTTAAAACTCCTGACCATATGCGGGGCAGGGTAGCTTCTGTAAATTCTATGTTCGTGGGCAGTTCTAACGAATTGGGAGCTTTTGAGAGCGGCCTTACGGCGAAATTGATGGGAACGGTAACCGCTGTGGTATTTGGTGGTTGCATGACTTTAATTACTGTTCTTATAACAGGAGTTGTTTCACCAAAATTTAGAAAACTCGATCTTAGAAAAGATATGGAAGAGAACGAGAAATTGGAATAAATCACGTCGACTTAATATCAAGTTAACTATCTGGGATACATCCCACCATCCACATTAAAAGTCTGATTAGTAATGTAGCCGTTTCGTAAAATGCTTAGCGCCATATCAGCGACTTCATCTACTGTACCAAATCTTTTTACGGGCATAATTTCAGGACTTGGGTTAAATTGATCGAGCATATCAGTTTTTATAAGAGCCGGTGCAATAGCATTAACCGTAATTCCTTCTGCAGCGAGATTAGTTGCATAATGATGCATAAGACCGAATTGACCCGCTTTTGAGGCTGCATAATGTATCCCAACTTTTCCGCCGGTTTGTGCGGCTACGGAAGAAATCATTAGAATGCGACCCCATTTATTCTTTCGCATAGCTGGTAGAACCGCTTGAGTAACCAAGAATGTAGAACGTAAATTTGTCTTTATAGTGTGATCAAAATCTTTAAGTGTAGCATCTTCTATTTTTTGAGGAATGGCAATACCTGCATTATTGACTAGTATTTCTACATTTCCCCAATGATCTTGTATTTGGCTTAGCATTTTATCTACTTCAGCAGGTTCTGAGACATTAGCCTGAACTGCAATAGCGTTACCGGCATTATGGTTTATTTCGCCTACGAGCGCATCGGTTTCCTTTTGAGATCTATAATAGTTAATAGCTACTTTGGCTCCAGATTTTGCAAGGTGTAATGCAATTGATTTGCCTATTCCGCGACTACCACCGGTGACCAGAGCAATTTTGTTTTTAAAAGCTTCCATAAAATTAAATTGTACTATTCAGACCTGAAATTACGAACAGATATAAAAAGAAGGAAGCAAAAAAGTTAGTTTAGCAGGATATTATGATTAGAAACCGGGTGGGAGAGGGGCAGTAGCAGTATCACTTCCATTCATATCTACAGGAACGCTGGTTTGTGTTTTTGAGATAAGACCGTTTCTATAAATAATGAGATTTAAATAAAGATCTACATTTATATCACTAGAACCCGCTCTAAAAGTTCCATTGTTTATGAAGGCCCGTATATACCATGTGCCGGTAGAAGAATTAGGATATGCATAAATCTGGAAACCTTCTACATAATCGTTTCCTGATAAACTGTGCGCAAGTACACTTGTTTCATTAGTGCTATATCTTAAAAAGTAATAACCCTGCACGGTCACCAGATAATCTGTTGAAGATATTTTAGTATTGTAATCCTGAATTCCCTGAGGCGCTGTATTGCGAAATATAAATTGCGCATAATTAATGGGCCCATATTTACTTTGCTGAATGTCGTATTGAATAATCGCAGAATTCGTTTTTTGAATCAAAAGTTTTGACCCGCGTATTTGACTGAAATCTCCGGGACCTTCCAGAAAAAGTTTATCAGCTAGCTTAGCATTACCATTCACCTCTAGTAAAACATCTGCACTCGGCGTGATGGTGTTTATACCTACTTGTGAAAAACCGTTGGCACAGATTCCTAAAATCAATATAAAAAGTATAATTACCTGTTGCTTCATATACTTAATTTACAAGATCTGGAATTGAAGACGCAGAGCCGGTATTGCTGCCATTTAGGTTAGTTTCTATCGCGTCTAATTTTTTAAAGAAAGATTTGTCATATATAATCAGGGTAACTTTATAGGAGACTTCGCCACCAGGCAGGGTATCTAAAAACCTATTTCTTATTTCTAAATGCCAGGTTAATGTAACCGGATCTTCATAAGCACGCATTACAAATGTGCCAATTGAGTTGGCGTTAGTTCCCGTCTGCTTAGCTACAGCATCGCCTATATATTGAAAATTAGAAACCCCAACAATGTACTTTTCAGAATCATATTGAAGGTCAACATCTTTCAAATTATCACTCTGCAAATTGGTAAATGAATAGTTTATAACGTTTATTGGGGCAACTGTAAGATTGTCAACATCTAGAACAGTGATTTCTCCTTCAAGCGCAGCAGTAGGAGTTGTTAATCGTGTTAGCAATTTAAAATCCTGATCTGTATTTGTTACTACCGGTAATGTACCAACCTCAAAAGTACCTTGTACAAGCATAGAGCCATTTACGTCTAAACTGGCTTGGGGGTTTTGTGTTCCTATTCCCACTTGCGCGAAAGTGTAGCATGAAAAGATAAAGAAGATAAGTAGTAGAATTTTCCTCATAATCAGCGCTAATTGATTACAGGATTTGCGGCGGTTCCGGTTGTGCCACCAGCCATAGGTATCACGATACTGCCAAATTGCTTTGAAAGATCCTGAGAGTAAATTAAGGTGGTGATTGTCCAGGTACCAATTTCATTGCCGTTTAAGTTGTTAGCTGACGGGAAATCGGCAATAATGTGCCATGTGCCCCCGCTAATGTATGCCGAAGTATAAGGAATAGAAGATTCTGACCCAATATCTAATTCACGGTCATAGTACGCAGAAATTGTATTTAAAACGAAATTATTGGCATTAACTCCCGTATCAAAATTAAGTATCCAATCTTCATTAGGATTTCTAATAATATATTCCTGAATGTAACCTAAAGCGGCGCCTGTAGGGTGACTAACGTCAAGCGCTTTTATCTTATCTGTATCATCCTGAATAAGGAAAGTAGAGCTATCGTCATCTGTGATTTTATTAATAGTGCCAATAGCAATATCTGCTACTATTTTCATATCACCGGCAACCTCAAGCTTAGTACGCGGCGTCTCAGTACCAATACCCACCTGCGCCACTAGAGTATGTGTCATACATAGCAGGCATGCGTTTAAAAACAGATGTCTTATCGCTTTGATAATCATTTATTACAACTTGGGATTACAAAAATATATAAAATTTCCTAAGAAAATAACCATTCAACTACTTAAAATGTTATTTCGTCGATATTTAGAGTGTGTGATTGTAATAAAAAGCGCTTTCTAACCCGCGTTGAGAGAATAATTACCAATTTAGAATTTCTAAGATATTATTAAGACGCGATTAAATCTTATAGTCTTAACTTTTCACTTCTTTAAAAAAATGAAATAGAGTAATATGAAAATAGCTTTTATAGGATTGGGTATTATGGGTAGCCGTATGGCAGAAAACCTCATTAAAGGTGGCCATGAGATCACAGTACATAACCGAACAAAAGAAAAGGCAGAACAACTTTTAAGTGCAGGAGCACTCTGGGCAGAAACTCCCGCAGGAGCTGTAAATGGTGCAGATGTTCTAATTACCATGTTAGAAAAGCCAGACGTTGTAGAAAAAGTAGCATTAGGTGAAAATGGATTTTTAGATGCTATGCGGGAAGGCGCGATCTGGATAGATTCCAGCACTGTAAATCCTTCTTTTTCCATGAAAATGGCAGAGAAAGCAAAAGAGAAGAATATTCATTTTCTGGATGCGCCGGTGTCTGGTTCTAAAGTGCCTGCAGCTAAAGCAGAGCTTATATTTTTAGTAGGAGGTGAGCCCGAAATACTTGAAGAAGTACAGCCGTTACTTGATCTTATGGGTAAAAAAACATTACATATAGGTCCCGCGGGAAAAGGTGCTGCTATGAAAATTATGATCAATCAGATGCTTGGGCAGAGTGTGTTGGCATTTTCAGAAAGTTTGTCGCTGGGTCTGGCGATGGGTATTGATAAAAAGATTGCCATTGATGTGCTATTGAGCAGCCCTGTTTCTGCACCTATCTTAACTGTTTTTAGATCTCGAATTGAAGATGGTAATTATGAACCTAATTTCCCAATTCAGCATTTACAAAAAGATCTTCAGCTTTTTACAGATACCGCTTATGAACACAGTAAACCTGCGCCTTTAACAAATACGGCTAAAGAGGTTTACGCTTTAGCGAAAAATAAAAATAAAGAGGAAGTAGATTTTACAGCTGTTTTTGATTTCTTAAATAGCTAATTAAATTCAGCCGATTTTCATAGAGAAAAACCCGATTTTTAGGCTGTAAAAGCGGGTTTTTTATTACCAAAATCGACCAAAATAGCATCATTATTTTAAAGATTTCTGCTAAAAAAGGATAGCTTACCTTTGGCAAAAATTTTTTGATGGATTCTTTTGAAAATTTCAACATCTCTAAGCAGTTAAAATATGCGATAGAAGATCTTGGTTTTAAACAGCCTACACCTATACAAAGTGACGCTTTCTTTGTAATCATGTCTGGGCGTGACGTTGTGGGTATTGCGCAAACCGGTACAGGTAAGACTTTTGCCTATATGTTGCCCATTCTTCAGGACTTGAAATTTTCAAAACAAGAGAATCCCAGGATTTTAATTGTGGTGCCTACACGTGAACTGGTTTTACAGGTGGTAGAGCAAATTGAGCTTTTCGCGAAATATAACTCGGTTAGGGTATTAGGAGTTTATGGCGGTACAAATATAAATGTACAAAAGCAGGCTGTAGCTCAGGGACAGGATATAATTGTTGCCACTCCCGGTCGGTTATATGATCTGGCAGTAAGCAGGACACTTCAGCTTAAATCAATTAAAAAATTGGTTATTGACGAAGTAGATGTAATGCTTGATCTGGGTTTCAGATTTCAACTGGTTAATATTTTTGATCTGCTTCCAAAGCGTAGACAAAATATCATGTTTTCGGCAACGATGACAGATGAAGTAGATGCGTTGATGGATGAATTTTTCACAGCCCCAGAGCGTATTGCTGTAGCTGTGAGCGGTACTCCGCTCGATAATATTGAGCAAAGCAGTTATGCAGTAGAAAACTTTTATACTAAAGCAAACCTGCTAATTCACTTGCTTAAAGATAAAACCGAATACACAAAGGTTTTGGTTTTCGTTTCAAACAAAAAAAGCGCAGACCGTCTTTATAAAGTTTTAGAAGAAGAATATAATACGCAGGTAGGCGTGATTCATTCTAATAAAACCCAGAATTTCAGGATCAACGCCATCAATGAGTTTAACGCGGGAAATAATCGCGTACTTGTGACCACAGATGTTATGGCTCGTGGTCTGGATCTTGACAAGATCACCCATGTTATCAATTTTGACACGCCTAATTTCCCTGAAAATTACATGCACCGTATAGGTAGAACGGGTAGGGCGCAGGAGCAGGGAAAATCTCTTTTGTTTTACACCGAAAAAGAAACAGAGGCTAAAGAAGCTATTGAAGCTTTGATGGATTATAAGATACCGCAGCACGATTTTCCAACGGAAGTTGAAATATCTAAAAAACTAACACCAGAAGAAGAGCCAGAGGTTGTAGAGATAAACAATCCTACAAAAATGGTTGACGCTCCCGGAGCTAGTTTTCACGAAAAAAAGGAAAAGAATCAAAAAACAAATCAGGGTGGTTCTTACCGCAGAGAGATCGCAAAAAAATACAAAAAGCCTAAAACACGCGGTGACAAAAATTATAACAGGCGCAACAAGAAGTAATCAGATTTTTGATAAAGCGTTGTTTTGTAGCGAAAAACAACCCTATTTTACCCGATTTTAGATACATTTTAGGTGGTTTTTACATAAAAATAAAAGCTGTTTAAAACTACTAACGGCTCTATGTAAAAGACACCCTAAATAAATGTATCTTTGCACGCTCACACGCGTAATATGGCATCATTTTCAGAGTTAGGAATAAAAAAGGAATATATAAAGGCTTTAAAAGAACTTAATATAAATACTCCTACTCAAATTCAGGAACGCGCCATACCACAATTACTTCATAAAAGAACAGATTTTATAGGCTTAGCTCAAACAGGTACAGGTAAAACAGCGGCTTACGGTTTACCGTTATTGCATGATATTGATCCATCTTCTCCTGTGATACAGGCTCTGGTATTGTCGCCAACACGTGAACTTGTGCAACAAATACAAAAACAACTTTTTCGCTTTACTAAATATGCCGAAGAGAAGATCTTTGCAGAGGGCGTTTATGGTGGTGAGAAAATAGACAAGCAAATACATAACCTTAGCCGTACAACTCATATTATTGTGGCTACTCCCGGTAGATTAATAGATTTAATCAATCGTAAAAAAGTAGATCTTTCACATATTAGAACACTTGTTCTGGACGAGGCAGATGAAATGTTGAGTATGGGTTTTAAACAAGACCTGACTAAAATACTTTCATTTACCGGTGGTAAGAGAAATACCTGGCTTTTTTCGGCTACCATGCCAGATGAGATCAAGCAGATCGTAAAACAATATATGTCACCTAATGCGCCACGCGTAGAGGTGAATAAGAACTCATTAGTAAATGCAAATATTACGCATCACTTCATAAAAACTTCCATAAAAAGTAAGTTTGACGTTTTAGTACGACTATTAGAAGGGAAAGAAGCTGAGCGGGGTATAATTTTCTGCAGAACTAAAGCAGGCACACAAAGCCTTACCGAAGCACTTAAAGAAGAAGGATTTTCTGTAGGTGCGTTAGAAGGTGATATGCAGCAAAAAGAGCGTGACAAAGTAATGCGCGCTTTTAATAATAAATCTTTACAAATACTTATTTCTACAGATGTTTCCGCGCGTGGTATTGATGTAAGCAATCTTGCTTTTGTCATTCACCATCAACTCCCCGAACAAATGGAATATTATACGCATAGAAGTGGAAGAACTGCAAGAGCAGGTAAAACCGGTGAATCTATAGCGTTGATCTTACCTAGTGAATTACAGCACGTTTATGAAATTCAAAAAGAATTAGGAATTCATTTTAAAGAAGCAATAATTTAATTATATTAATAGAATAATACACACATATAAAACTAAAACTTTAAAAATTTATGGCTAGATCGCAAGAAACCTATGGTAAAAAAGAAAAAGAAAAGAAGAGATTAAAGAAGAGAGAAGACAAGCAGAAGAAGAAAGTAGAACGTAAAGCAAACGCTAAAGGTGGAGCTTTTGAAGATATGATCGCATATGTTGATGAGTATGGTAACTTAACTGATACTCCGCCAGATCCAGCAAATCGCATAGAGATTGATCCAGACGATATCATTTTAGGAATTCCTAAAAAAGAGGATATTGAAGAAGAAGAACTTCCTGCAAAAGAAGGTAAAGTTTCTTTCTTTGACACTTCAAAAGGATTCGGTTTTATTCTTGACAGCAGAACTCAGGAAAAACATTTTGTACACGTGAGTGGTCTTATTGATGAGATTCAGGAGAACGACAAAGTTACTTTTGAGCTTGAAAGAGGAATGAAGGGCATGAATGCCGTACGTGTAAAGAAAATCTAAAAACCTCCTGTACACCTAAAAAATCGGTTTAAGCACTTAAAAATCAGCGCGGTTTTTATACCGTTATCCAGTTATAAGACAGTAAAATGTCATTTTTAAAATATTAAATCCGTGGGGATTAGTGCTTTCCCCAGTTTGGATTTAAATTTCTCAAGATTCTCTGTTCTCTAAAATACTTAGAGCCAGTCTTATTTTGTAATAATCAATCTTCTCATTAAAATGCTCGTAATAAGGGCGCAAAGCAGTTGGGTTATCTAAATCCTTTTTAGCTCGCGCTATGGCATCTACTTCTACCTGAGAAACATATTTATAGAGATCAATATCTTTACCCTCACTGTATAATTTAGCCAGATGAGAATAGATAGTTGTGTCTTTTACATTCCGCTTTCGCGAAATTTCAGCCACGCTCATTCCTTCTTTTACCAGTTCATATGTGACCTTGTACGTGTTGTTTTTTTTGCTGGCCTTCTCACGTTTCTCTTTCATAAAAGTGGCAACCACTTCTATAAATTGATCACCATAAACTTCAAGTTTACGTTTACCCACACCACTAATATCAAGAAAATCATCTTCGCTTAAAGGTCGTACACGCTCAATTTCTTTTAAAGTCGCGTCACTAAAAACAAGATAAGCCGGAATATTTTCTTCTTTCGCAATAGCGGAACGCAATTCACGCAGTTTTTCAAAGAGCGCATTGGTTTTAGGCTTTTTAGTTTTGGTTTCAGCCTGTGCAACTACTGCAGCCAGATCAACAGGATGAGTTAGTCTCACTTTTTTACCTTTAAACAGAACTTCTTTAGCATGCTGCGTAAGATGTAATTCGTTATTTTTGTGAAAAGCGATCTCGCAATAGCCTTGATTAATAAGCTGAATCACGTATTGCTGCCAGTCTTTCCAGGCTATATCATGACCTATCCCGTAAGTGCTTATTTTATCAAGCCCTTTTTCAAGAATATTAGAATTTTTAGCTCCGCGAAGTATGTCGATAACAGTCCCAATAGCTTCATTTTGTTGTAAGCGCGCTAGTGTAGAAAGTACCTTTTGTGCTATAATAGTGCCGTCAAAAAATTGCGGCGGATTCTTACACACATCGCAATTATCGCAGTCTTCTGCCAGAAATTCGCCAAAGTAACTCAGCAGTATTTTTCTACGACAGGTAATGGCCTCTGCAAATTGCTTCATGCGATCCAGCTTTGCGATCTGCACTTCTTCATTTGCTGCGCCTTGTGTAAATCTCCTCAGTTGTAAAACATCAGCATAACTGTGAAAAAGCAAAGCATGTGATTTTAAACCATCACGACCTGCTCGACCTATTTCCTGATAGTAACCTTCCAGGTTTTTTGGCATATTGTAATGAACGACCCAGCGCACATTAGATTTGTCGATTCCCATCCCAAAAGCCACAGTAGCACAAACCACCTGTGTTTTATCATAAATAAAATCTTCCTGAACCTTTGTGCGGTCGTCAAAACTTAGGCCTGCATGATATGAGGTAGCCGGTATCCCGTTTTCTGCTAATTGTTCTGCAAGCTGCTCAGTAGATTTTCGGCTCAAGCAATAAATTATTCCGGAAGTATCTGGCCGTTTATTGATGAACTTAATGATCTGGTCTGCTTTTTTATCTGCAGGACGCACTTCCAGCGTTATATTTTTACGATCAAAAGAAGATAAAAACTGCTCTGCATGTGGTATATTAAGTTGGTCTGCAATATCCTGTCTTGTAGCTTTATCTGCCGTTGCAGTAAGTGCAATCATAGGAGTGTTGGGAAGAGATTTTTTTAAAAATCCCAATTGCTGGTATGAAGGTCTAAAATCATGCCCCCATGATGAGATACAATGCGCTTCATCAATAGCAATGCAACTTATATATGTTTCATTGAGAATAACTCCTAGTCCGCTAAGACTTTCCGGCGCGACATAAAGCAGATTTAATTTTCCTTCTGCAACCTGAGATAAAATTTCCTGTTGCTCCTCTGCAGACTGACTGCTGTTATAATATGCAGCAGGAATTCCATTTGCATTCAAACCATCTACCTGATCCTTCATCAAAGCAATAAGTGGAGAAATAACTAAAGTAATCCCGGGAAATAGAATTGCAGGAACCTGAAAACAGATAGATTTACCACCACCTGTGGGCATTATAACTATAGAATCTTGCTTACTCAGCACATTTTCAATGATCTGTTGTTGCTGAGCGCGAAAATGATCGTAGCCAAAATACTGCTTTAATGTAGGTATTAATTTATCTTGATAGGGACTCGATTGCATGCAGGAATATTTATGGCAAAAGAACTAATTCTCTATTAAAATCTTTCGCTGAAAAGCATAAAATAGTGAGCCCTTTTATATTTATTGTAATTTGAAGGAACAAACCAAAGTTCAAAATCACCTTTAAGAAACATTTAAAAGTAAATTAGAATGTAATTTATAATTTCGGTTTTTTCATACTTTGAAAATAATTTCCCCCGCCCAACGACAACTTAAATGACAAACAACCAAACTAACAAAAAATACGCCGTTGTAACAGGTGCCAGTAAAGGACTGGGCAAAGAATTTGCATTAGAACTTGCCCGCAGAAAGATAAATCTGCTCCTTGTAAGTTTACCAAATGAAGGTCTTTCAAAAGTAGCAGAAGAAGTTAAAGACCATGGGATAGATGCAGCTATTTACGAGACTGATCTTTCAGAAAATTGTAATATAGAATCGTTTACAAATTGGGTAAACTCAAATTTTGAGATTTATGTGCTTATAAACAATGCGGGTTTTGGTGGCAATAACCACTTTCTCGATGCAGACAGCAGCTACCTTAATAAGATTATACAAATAAATATAAAAGCAACCACTTTGCTTACAAGGCAACTTATGCCTAATCTAATTAAGCAAAACGACAGTTATGTGCTCAATGTATCAAGTTTAGCCGCATACAGCCCCATTGCCTATAAAACGGTTTATCCTGCAACTAAAGCATTTGTGCATCATTTTACTAGGGCGATGCAGGAAGAATTTAAGCATCGCAACATCTCGTTTAGCATTGTAAATCCCGGACCTATGAAAACTAATGGTCACGTTTCAGAACGTATAGAGCAACAAGGTTTCTGGGTTAACATTATGGTTTTACATGCTAAAGAAGTTGCAAAAATTACCATACGCGGTATGTTCAAAAAGAAAAAAGTAATTATGCTCAATTGGCTACACCGTTTGGGCTGGTTTCTTCTTCAGGTTTTACCGGTGCAGGTAAAAATGGGAATTTTAAGCAGTCTTACCAAAAATGAAGTGCGTGATCTATGAGAGTTCTCGTCACAGGTGCAAATGGTCTTCTGGCTACAAATACAATCAAAAAATTACTTGAGCAGGATTACGAAGTTGTAGGTTTGTTGCGTGACACAAATAAATTTGTGCTTCCAGCTCATCCTAAACTTGATTTGATTACTGGTGACATACGCGATCAAAAAGCTGTTAATAATGCTGTAAAGAGTTGTGATATTGTAATTCACGCTGCCGCATTAACTGCTCCAGATCTTTTAAAATATGAGCAGTATTATAAGGTGAACGTTCTGGGCACGCAAAATCTGGTTGAAGCCGCCATTCTAAATAATATTCAAAAATTTATCTATGTAAGTTCTGCAAATACCATTGGCCATGGCACAAAAACCTCCCCGGGAACCGAGAAAATCGGGGTAAAAGAGCCATTTATCGGCTCTTTTTATGCCAAAAGTAAGCTTGAAGGCGAAGAAATTGTTCTGGCTAGTGCAGATAAAATTCATTCCGTTATCGTAAATCCTACCTTTATGTTGGGTGCTTACGATGCTAAACCCAGTTCTGGAAAGATCATTTTGATGGGCTACAACAAGAGAATAGTTTTCGTGCCTCCGGGAGGTAAGAATTTCGTCAATGTCGATGATGTTGCAGAAGCAATAATATCAGCTTTCGCGAAAGCAAAATCGGGAGAAAAGTATCTATTATCAGGCGAAAACCTGAGTTATTGGGAGTTCTTCAAAAAACTGAATCAATTTTCTGAAAAGAAACCCGCGCTGGTTAAAGTCCCAAAATTTTTGCTGCTGAGTGCAGGATTCGCCGGAAATTTTATTCGGAAAATGGGAATTGCGACTCCTGTTTCTCTAAGTAATATGCGCATTCTTTCCATAACAAATTACTATTCAAACAAAAAGGCAGAGCGCGAACTTGGGATTCATTTTAAACCAATAGAGATTGGAATTAATCAGGCGATTGATTGGTTTAATAAGAACGGCAGGATCTAATCTAAATCTATGCTTAAAATCTTTCGCGAAAGCACAATTTCTTACCTAAATATTTAATTGATACAAGTGCCGGAATAGATGTACTTTTGCCGAATGGCAAATGACATAAAAGACCGGCAGGATATTCTTAGTAAACTGAATATTCATCAGTTAAACCCAATGCAGGAAGAAGCGCTGGCAACTATCGAAAACACTCAAAATACGATAATACTTTCGCCCACAGGTACGGGAAAAACGCTTGCTTTTTTATTGCCTGTGATTGATAATCTCGATCCCGAAATTGACAAGGTACAAGCGCTTATTTTGGTTCCATCACGTGAACTTGCAATACAAATTGAGCAGGTTATACGCGAAATGGGTTCTGGTTATAAGGTAAATGCGGTTTATGGCGGGAGAGCTGTTTCTAAAGATAAAATAGAATTAAAGCATTCTCCGGCTATATTAATTGGTACACCTGGCCGTATTGCAGATCACTTTCGCCAGGAGCGATTCTCAACAGATTTTATTAAAACGCTCGTTCTTGATGAGTTTGACAAATCACTTGAGGTAGGCTTTAAAGATGAAATGAAATTTATTATTCTTTCACTTTCTAATCTAGATAAACGCATTCTTACATCTGCCACTCAAGGCGTTACAATACCGGGATTTGTAAGATTAGATAAGCCAAAAACGATTAATTATCTGGGTGATGCTGTTTCTAAATTAACTATAAAAACGGTTATTTCGCCTTCTCACAACAAATTAAAAACCCTTGTTGATCTGCTAGATCACATTGGCAGTCAGCCGGGAATTATCTTTTGTAACCTGAAAGATAGCATTCAGGAAGTAAGTGAATATTTAGATAAAAACGGTATCAATCACGGTTGTTTTCACGGCGATATGGAACAAAAAGATCGTGAGCGTGCGTTGATAAAGTTCAGAAATGGAACGTATCAAATTATCGTCGCGACAGACCTTGCAGCTCGTGGAATAGACATTCCTGAAATGAAGTTCATCGTACATTATCAGTTACCATATTCCGCTGAAGAATTTACACATCGCAATGGTAGAACAGCGCGGGTAAACGCAAAGGGAACAGCGTATATCTTAAAATACGAAAAAGAAAACCTGCCAGAATTCATTAAAAATCCGCCTGTAGCAGACATTTCTAAAAAATCAACGAGAAAATCTCCTTACTGGGAAACCTTATTTATTTCTGGTGGAAGAAAAGATAAAATTTCAAAAGGTGATATTGCCGGACTCTTTTTTAAGCAGGGAAATATAACAAAAGATCAATTGGGCGTTATCGAGTTAAAACAGGATTGCACATTTGTGGCAGTTCCTGCGGCAATTGCAGAAGACCTGGTTGAGAACCTGAATAACAGCCGACTTAAGAAAAAGAAGGTTAGGATTTACATTTTATAGTTACCCTTTCTAGGATTAATTACGTAGTATGAAAGAAACAGAAATAGCCGAAGAAAAGGCATTTACTGCTGAAGAAATAGATAAATGTATTGCTGTTTTAGAATATCTAAACAGCAACACAGATGAGATTTTTGAAATGTCTAAGGAGAAGCGCACCGCGCTTTTAAAAGCTTCGGGTATGCTTTCCCGTCCTGATCGTGACGAGTTTTCACGCAGAAAAAAAGACGCTAAAAAAGCTCAAAAACGAAAGCAGGCGGCAAAAGATAAAAGCGCGCGCAAAGAAACTGGTATTCGCAGTGCTCGTGAAAATGTGGTTTTTGTAGCTCCTAAACTTCTCGCCGCAGCCGATTTATCAAGTAAAGAACAACTTGAGCTTGAATCGCCACGCAATTGCTACGTGTGCAAAGAGATGTTTACCAAGTTGCATCATTTCTATGACACGATGTGTACAGAATGTGGTGATTTTAATTATGCTAAGCGTTTTCAGACTGCAGATCTTACAGATCAGGTTGCGGTTATCACCGGTTCTCGTTTAAAAATAGGTTATCACATAACATTGATGCTTTTACGTGCGGGTGCGACTGTGGTAGCTACAACGCGTTTTCCTGTAGATTCTGCTATTCGTTTTTCGAAAGAGGAAGATTTTCATAAATGGGCAGATCGTTTACATATTCATGGGCTTGATCTGCGTCATATTCCCAGTGTTGAGATATTCTGTAATTTCATTGAGCAGAAGTATGAAAATCTCGATATTCTAATCAACAATGCGGCACAAACCGTGCGCCGGCCGGCCGGTTTTTATCAGCATTTGATGGAAAAGGAAGAAATGCCGCTAGATGAATTACCTAAATACATTTCAAATCTTTTACAAGATCATATCAATTGCCTGGCCGAATTAAAATCGCTGAGCACGGGCACTTCTAATAATAAGAATAATTCTCTTCCTGTCACCTGGCACGGCCCTGAACCCGGAATTGGGATCAGAGCTTCAGCCAAATTATCGCAGATCCCATACAGTTTTGATAATTCGCTTAGCGCGAAAGAAGTATTTCCCGAAGGTCAATTGGATGCCGATTTACAGCAGGTTGATTTGCGCAAGACTAACAGTTGGCGTTTAAAGCTTGGCGAAATAGAAACCACAGAAATGATTGAAGTTCAGTTGGTAAATTCTATTGCGCCATTTGTATTGTGCAACCGCCTTGCTGAACTCATGAAGAAGGAAAACACAGGCAAAAAACACATTATCAATGTGTCTGCGATGGAAGGGAAGTTTCACCGCTTTTTTAAGGAAGATCGTCATCCACATACAAACATGGCAAAAGCTGCGCTTAATATGCTTACACATACCGCTGCAGGAAGTCTGGCTAAAGAAGGTATTTACATAAACGCCGTTGATACCGGCTGGGTGACAGATGAAGATCCTATCGAATTGTCAAAACGTAAAATTGAATTACACGATTTTCAGCCACCGCTTGATATTGTAGATGGCGCGGCGCGAGTTATGGATCCGTTAATTGATGGAATCAATACCGGGAAACACTGGAGCGGGAAGTTCTTAAAAGATTACAGACCTATAGATTGGTAAACGATGAGCGAACAAGCAAATAACCCGCTACACGGAGTAAAATTGGCTGATATTGTCACTTTTCTGGAAGAAAAATATGGCTGGGAAGAGTTGGGAAAACGCATTAAGATAAAGTGTTTTACTACAGAGCCTTCAGTAAAATCTAGTCTTACCTTTCTGCGAAAAACCCCTTGGGCGCGGGAAAAAGTAGAGCGTTTGTATTTGAAATCGAAAAAGTAAGCTTCCGCGAAAATTGAATTTGTTCCGTCATGCTGAACTCGTTTCAGCATCGCATAATATTTTTCAAGAGACCCCAACTATGTGCGACCCTGAACTAAATTCAGGGTGACGTTGAATTCGGTAAAAGAATAGAACACTAATTAGTAAAAAGTAATTTTCTACAGAAAAATCTTTGAGGTCGTCATGCTGAACTTGTTTCAGCACCGCATAATACTTTTCAAGAAACCCGGAGATGTGAGATCCTGATCCCAAACGCCTTCGGGACAGGGTGACGATAAACAGTTTAGGATAGCGATTATATTCTTAAAATATTTACGTCTTAGTGTAATGTTCGTTTTTAAACTTCGACAATGGTTCTTTACTTTTATTTATTAAATAACCAATTTGTCAATTCGAGTGAATTTTCCACATTATAAATGTGTAAAATTGGTATCGAGAATCAAATACAATTTTCTAACGAAAATCACTTGAACAGACATAAGAGCATCTAATTAAAATACATTCCGAATCGAAATATTTATTTTTACAATCTAAATTCAATTCATGTCAAAGAAAAATTATAAAATAGCCGTTCTCCAGCTTAACCTGAATGATGTTGCAGAAAACAATTTGAAGAAGTGTACAAAGTGGGTGAGAGACGCAGCGTCACAGGGAGCAGAAGTTATTTTATTACCAGAATTATATAGCAGTCATTATTTCTGCCAGAGCGAGGACACAGATAATTTCGCTTTAGCAGAACCTCTTTACAGCACATCTTTTATAGCTTTTAGTGCTCTGGCGAAAGAATTAGGAGTTGTGATCATTGTACCTTTCTTTGAGAAGAGAATGGCCGGTATTTACCACAACAGCGCCTATATTATTGATACAGATGGTACAGAAGCCGGCTTATATCGCAAAATGCATATTCCGGACGATCCTCATTTTTATGAGAAATTCTACTTTACCCCGGGAGATCTTGGTTTTAAAGCGTTTCCAACCCAAAAAGGAAAAATTGGCACACTTATTTGCTGGGATCAATGGTATCCCGAAGCGGCGCGTTTAACCGCGATTCAGGGAGCTGAAGTTTTATTTTATCCTACAGCGATAGGCTGGCATCCGCAAGAGAAAGAGCAATACGGTGTAAATCAAAAAGGCGCGTGGATGAACGTTATGAAAGGTCACGCGGTTGCAAATGGTGTTTATGTCGCTGCGGCGAATAGAATCGGTCTTGAAAAATATGTACCAGACACGAATGGAATTCAATTCTGGGGTTCTTCATTCATTGCAGGACCACAAGGTGAGATCTTAGCGCAGGCTTCAGAAGATCAGGAGGAAATTCTAATTGCAGAAGTTAATCTTGACCTTCAGGAAAATGTTCGTCAAAACTGGCCTTTCTTTAGAGATCGCAGAATAGATCATTACGGCGATATCACTAAACGTGCAATAGACTAAGCATGAGCAACAACAGGCGATTTCCTGCAGAGTGGGAGCAACAAGAAGGTGTTTTATTGTGTTTTCCACATAATGGGAAAGACTGGCCGGGAAAATATGAAGCTATACAATGGGCTTTTGTTGAGTTCATTAAAAAAGTTTCGTCGGTTGAGCAGGTTTTTCTGGTTGTCGCAGATGAGAAATTAATGGCTAAGGTTACAGAAATGCTCACTATGGCAATTATTGATCTTAACCATGTTTCTTTCATCATTCATAAAACGAATAGAAGCTGGATGCGTGATTCGGGGCCTATTGTTATCAAGAATGGGAACGATCGCGAAGCATTGAATTTCAATTTTAATGGCTGGGCGAAATACAAAAACTTTAAGCTTGATAAGCATGTGCCATCAAAGGTTTCTGAAGTTCTTGATGTTCCACTTACTCAGGTTGAATATAAAGGTAAACCTGTAATTCTGGAAGGTGGTGCCATTGACACTAACGGAAAAGGAACGCTGCTCACTTCGGAAGAGTGCCTGATGGATCCTGAAATTCAGGTGCGTAATCCCGGATTTACCAAAGCAGATTATGAAGCCATTTTTAAAGAATATCTGGGCATTACTAATACGATCTGGCTGGGCTGCGGCATTGAAGGTGACGATACACACGGGCACATTGATGATTTGTGCCGATTTGTAAATAAAGACACGATTATTACCGTAGTGGAAAAAGATACAAGTGATTCAAATTATAAACCGCTTCAGGATAACCTGGACAGGCTTAAAAAATCGGTTCTGGAAGACGGAAAATCTCCTATAATCGTTGAATTACCGATGCCGAAGAAGTTAGAATTTGACGGACTGCGAATTCCGGCGAGTTACGCTAATTTTCTCATCCTGAATAAATGCGTACTTGTTCCTACTTTTAATGATCCTAACGATCGCATAGCACTTAATATCATCGCAGATTGTTTCCCCGAAAGGGAAATTATAGGCATGAGCGCCATAGATCTAATCTGGGGTTTTGGAACTTTGCATTGTTTGAGTCAGCAGATTCCTGCTTAACTTCCAGCGAAATATTATTATAAATAAAACACCTTAAAACGGTGAAAAATCAGGAAATAACCACATAAAATCACGCGATTTTATGTGGTTATTCTTCTTATAAACAGTTTAATATTACTAAATCCATTCCTGAAAAGGAATTGTTTTCTTTACAATTAGATTGGGATCTTTGTCAAGTATTTTCTTTAAATTTAATCGTATTAAAGCTTAATTCTAATAGTCTTTAATTCTTAATTATAGTTTATGAAAGAGAAAATATCGAGCTGTGGCTGCAGCAATCATAATCCATTACATTGTATCATCCCGCCGTATATGCTAGAGATGATGGCAACCTCACCTAATGAGAAAGTGCGGCAAATGGCAATAAGAAACCTTGTTATAGGTTCAGAAATTCGTGCTGAAAGGAGAGCAATCGCACCAGAAATGGTGTCTTCATTACTCTTGAATAATGCAGGTAAATTCCGTGAAGTTTATGATATGGAAAATAAACCGAATAGGCGTGATCTACTGCCGGGAAAACTCGTTCGCAGTGAAGGTGATGAACCTACAAATGACCCGGCTGTAGATGAGGCTTACGATCATGCAGGATACACTTATGATTTTTACAAAGAAATATTCAATCGCGATTCTTTAAACGATAGTGGCTTAACGCTCATATCGTCAGTTCATTTATCAAGTAATTACAACAACGCTTTCTGGAACGGTAACCAGATGGCTTACGGCGATGGCGACAGGGTAGTTTTTGAACGTTTTACAAAATCTCTTGATGTGGTAGGGCATGAGTTAACTCACGGCGTTGTAGACTTTACTTCACGTTTGGTCTATCAGGATGACCCCGGCGCTTTAAATGAGCATTTTGCAGATGTCTTTGGGACTCTCATAAAACAATGGGTAAAAAATCAAAATGTTGAAGAAGCAGACTGGCTGGTGGGTAATGATATTATAATTCCTGCACCTACAAGACGGGCAATTCGCGATATGAAAAATCCGGGTACCGCTTATATAAATGATCCAGATCTTAACGGTACAGATCCTCAACCAGATCATATTTCAAAAAAATATACGGGTGATGCAGATAATGGCGGCGTACATATAAATTCTGGAATACCTAATAAAGCATTTTGTGAAACCGCAATTGCCATTGGTGGTTTTGCTTGGGAGACCGCAGGTAAAATTTGGTACGAAGCCATGCTTCAGCTTACGCCAAACAGCAATTTTGACCGTATGGTAACGATAACTAAAAATATTGCATTAGCTTTATATGGTAAGGAAAGTAAAGAATATGAAAGTGTAGTGCATGGCTGGGAAACTGTAGGTTTATGATCATAAAATGCGAAAAAAGCGGCGGATTTATGGGCAATCAATTGAGTTGCACCATTGAATTTGATGAGCTTAATCCAGCCGAAAAAAACGCATTTGAAGAATTGCAAAAAGAGAGCGGTAAAGACCCGCGTATGCGCGATTCTTATGTTTATAGTTTTAAAATACTTAAAGATGATACTGAAGAGGAGAAGGTAGATATTGATGAAACTTATCTTACAGAAAAAATGATTCCTTTTATTAATAAAGTTGATTCTAAGCTAAAATGATACTTCCGTCTTTATCTATTTTTTGCCTACCCACCGTTATTCTAGCCCAAGCCTCGATTTTCCCGCTAAATTGGCCCATTTTTATAGCCGCAATCGCCGGCTGTGTATTGCAGGAGTTTATATATTGGTTTGAGTTACGCCATACGATTGCTCAAGGCGAAATTCCCCCAGAATTAAATTCAAGACCGTATTGGGTGATCACGATAAGTTCTATCGTGGTTTTTTCAATTGGTGCGTATTGTTACTTTATATTTTCTGAAGATCAGGAGAATTTAAACTTCTTTACAGTCGCTATTTTTTCGGCTGGTTTCCCCAGACTTTTTAAAGGAGCTGTACAACAATTAGGAAATCCCAAAGCAAGAGGGCACGATAGGAATGAGATTATAGCAGCGCAAAAACGAGACTTTACAATTCAGGATTTTTTTATGATGAGAAAATAATATGCAGGGTTTTAGTAGTTTTTTTCTAAGTAATGATGAGAAATACAGAGTCAATCTGCCCACTGCTACTAATTCAATGTATACTTTAATTGCATACACGCATTTTTCAGTATATCAAAATGTTAATAGAAAATTAGCTTTATATAGCGCTTGTAATATTGCTGATAAAGTTCCTGGTATTCCCAGGCGGTCTTTTCGTAAAGATATTGACCATCTTAAGCGTGATCAACAACTGGGAGACGAGTTCTATAAATCTGTTACTATAGATCATCCTACCCGAAAAAACGCTAATGTTTTTGATCGTGGTCACATAGTTAGCAAGCAATATCCACAGTGGGGCGCAAGTGAAGCTATTGCGAAAAAGGCCGCAGATGATACTTTTTTTTATCCTAACGCTTCACCGCAAGTTCCCGAAGTCAACCAAATGGACTGGAAAGATCTGGAAGAATTTATTGTAGATGAACTCGAAATTAAAAAAGTAAGTGTTTTGTCTGGTCTTGTACTTTCTAATAATGATCCTGTAGCGACTTATATAGACAGTATAACCGGTGAGACAGCGCAAATTCAAATCGCACTTAAGTTTTGGAAAATCGTCTATTACATTTTTGAAAATCAGCTAAAACGAATCGCATTTGTATTTAAACAGGATAAAATTGTAAAAAGCTTTCCGTTTATAACGCAAATAGAAGCGATTGCAGACGTGCCTGATCCTTTTAACGCTTTAGAAGATGATCTTAAAACCTACATTGTTGATCCTTCATTGCTTGAAGAAGCAACTACTCTTAAGTTCACACCGGCAACAAATTATTTCGATGAAAATCTTGATTTTAATGGTGTTTCTGGTGATTTTAAGCCTAAAATAGCAGTTTTTAATAAAGCTGAATTAAGAAATTATCTCTAATCTACGTTAGAATCTCGTGGATTAGATGAACTTCTCCCGGCTGCATATTTTCTAAATAAATTTCACCAATTCGCACACGCACTAATCGCAAAGTAGGAAAACCCACCGCCGAAGTCATTTTTCGCACCTGGCGAAATTTCCCTTCTGTAATAGTTATACTGAGCCACGAGGTAGGGCCATGTCTGGCATCACGTATTTTTTTCTTCCGCTGTGGTAATTCTGGTTCTGCAGCTAGTCGGCTCACTTTACAAGGCTGCGTAATATATTTACCGCCATCAAGGCCTATTTCTATTCCGCTTGCTAGTTTTTGTATAGATACCTCATCAATATCTCCATCAACCTGAGTGTAATATTCTTTTTCTATACCAGAACGGTTTACAGTGTCACTGGTTTTCCCGTCTGTAGTAATGAGCAGTAAACCTTCAGATTTCTCATCAAGACGGCCAATTGCCATCGAACCTTCTGGGAATTCATACAGATCTGAAAGGAAATCCTTTTTCCTGGCCTGCCGCTCATCGTTGCTCATCATTTGACTTATGTATCCATAAGGCTTATAAAGTTTAAAATGAGTTTCCATTATTTAGAGAAGTTTCTTTTTGGGCGGCGAATATCTCTAATTTAATTGACTAAATCTAATTTCTGAATTTACTCTAAAAACCTTAAAATTTGCTTGCATCACTATTCTGGTTTTTCAAAAAATTGCCTGCATTGTCTCGTGATCAAAACTTTTCAAATTATGGTTTTTGACCTTATGAATTTCACTCTTAAATTAGACGATTTCTAGGGTATACAAGCTGATTTTAGCTACAATTGAGAAGGTTTTATTCATTTAAAAATCGGTTCTATGAATAATAGAATCCGGAATAAAGCCGCCAAAATCGTTCTCCTTGAATGATAATTATTTATAGCCTGTAATCATAATTACTTGTGTCATGTTATTCCTTTGAGTTATAGGTTGCCTAATTATTGAATAATACTTGATTTTTATCCGTAAGAATATTTATTAAATAATGTTTATCTCTTTATTTAAAACAATCTTCAATTAACATTTCTTTATTAGCGCCAGAGGTGTTTTCCATTTATTCTTTCTACACAAATGCTCTAACTTTAGGATGTTATACGCTTATAATTTAATGAATTACACCTAAATTTTTGATTTCATAAAATCGAGTCAATTGTACTAGAATAAATTTTAGGTTTTTGAATACAGATATTTATGGAGAAGGACGAGATCAGGCTTGGGGATATTCAACGCATATTATTTGGCGACCTGCCACCAGAATTTTTATTAGAAGTTTTCATACGCACATTTATTATTTATATATCCTTCTTGCTGGTAATGCGCTGGCTGGGAAAAAGAATGGCGGGGCAATTAACGATCTTAGAGCTTGGCGTGATGCTAACGCTGGGTGCAATTGTAGCGCCCGCAATGCAGGCGCCTAATGTAGGAGTTCTTGTGGGTATATTTATTCTTTTGTGTGTTTTGGGATTTCAGCAAGGACTTACGTTTCTCTCTTTTAAAAGCAAAAAAATTGAATGGCTAACTCAGGGTAAAGCACGCATTTTTATAAAAGACGGTGTTCTTATTCTTGATGAAATGAAAAAAGCCCGCATAACCAGACAACAAGTTTATGCGATCTTAAGAAATGCAGATATTTTTAACCTAGGGCAGGTAGAGCGTATGTATATTGAGTCATCTGGCGAATTCAGTATTTATAAACGCGAAGAAATCAAACCGGGATTACCGCTTTATCCACCTAATGATCAAGACATTAAAAATGAACAACCCAATCCAGATGAAAAACTCAAGGTTTGTATAAGCTGTGGGTATGTAGATGATTGTAATAACGAATTAGAATGCGGGCATTGCCATCAAAAAAAATGGACTAGTGTGGTTTAAAAGAGAAAAATGAAAGACGAGAATATATACTTTGGTGACTGGAGCAGGATGTTTATAGGCAAAGTGCCGTGGAGCTTTTTTATAGAAGCTTTTATACGCATGTTTGTTATTTATCTCATTCTTGTGGTCGCAATGCGCCTCATGGAAAATAGATTTTCATCACTTGTATCACGCAACGAGATGGGAGCTATGGTAGCCCTGGCAGCTGCAATAGGTATTCCTGTTCAGGCAGCAGACAAAGGGCTTTTGCCACCGGTAATTATTGCAATAATTGTAGTTGTGGTAGAACGCGTGATTTCGGCATGGGCTTTTAATCATCAAAAGTTTGAACAGATATCGCAAGGAGATTATTCTGTTCTCGTAGAAAATGGAATGATGAATTTCCTCTCTATGAAAAGGGCTCGTGTTTCCCGCGAAGGTGTTATCGCTCAATTGAGAAGTAAGAGTATTAAAAATCTGGGCGTTGTAAAGCGGCTTTATATGGAAGCGGGCGGAAGTTTTACACTTATTGAAGAAGAAGAAAAACAAGCCGGTTTGTCAATAATTCCAGATTGGGATAAGGAGTTGTACGACAGACAAATAAAAAGTGATAAAGAAATGGTTTGCCATGAATGCGGAAACAGAAAAGACATTATCTCTAATGATGAGATCTGCTCTAATTGCAAATCTAAACATTGGGTGACAGCCATAATATAACACCAACTAACCTATATACATGACCAGAAAAAATCGTTTTATCCTGTCTGCTTTTGTGATCATTGCCATCGCTGGTGCAATTATTTGGTTTAGCCAGAGAAAGATCAAGAAGTTAGAAGTAGTTAATGTAAAACAGGAAGTTCCTGTTGATTCTACAGCTATTCTATGGTATAAAAACAGTATAATCTATAGTCTGGATGTAGAAGTATTTAAAGATAGTGATGCAGATGGCACAGGAGATTTTAAAGGATTGATCTCAAAATTGCCATATCTTGATTCGCTTGGTATCACTGCGATCTGGCTTTCCCCCTTTAATCCTACACCTAATAAAGACGATGGCTATGATATTACAGATTATTATGATGTAGACAAAAGGCTGGGATCATTAACAGATTTTGATGCTTTTGTAGCTGCCGCGAAAAAAGATAGCCTTAAGGTGATAATGGATCTCGTTGTAAATCACACATCTAATGAGATAAGCTGGTTTAAAGAAGCCGAAAAAGACACCACTTCGGTCTACCACAACTGGTATCTATGGAGCAAAGAACAGCCTGAGAATTACGATACAGGTATGATTTTTCCCGGGGTACAGACAGAAACCTGGACGTTTGATACAATTGCAAAAGAATATTACTATCACAGATTCTATGATTTTCAGCCAGATCTAAATATGCAATACTTACCCGTTCAAAGAGAGGTAAAGAAGATTATGAAATTCTGGCTTGACCGCGGTGTCAATGGTTTTAGACTTGATGCTGTACCCTTTATAATAGAAGTACCAGAGAAAAAAGGAGAGAAGTTTGAGCATCAGTTTAATCTTCTTACAGAAATGCGGGAATATGTGGCAAGTATTGACAAGGAAGCTATCATATTAGGTGAAGCCAATGTTGCGCCTTCAGAAACAAAAAATTATTTTGGTGAAGAAGAAGATCGCATGCATATGATGTTTAACTTTTATGTAAATCAACATATGTTCTATGCGCTGGCAACCGGTGAAGCAAAACCTCTTGCAAACGCGCTGCAAAGCACAAAAGATATTCCCAAAGAAGCAGAATGGGGACAGTTCTTACGCAATCACGATGAAGTTGATCTGGGCAGATTAACTGAAAAAGAACGCAATACTGTTTATAAGAAATTTGGTCCCAGAAAATATATGCAACTCTATGATCGCGGTATCAGACGCAGACTGGCACCTATGTTAAACAATAATATTGACCATTTAAAACTAGCTTACAGCTTATTATTTTCGCTGCCAAGCACACCCGTAATGCGCTATGGAGATGAAATAGGAATGGGTGATAATTTAAAACTGAAAGAACGTCTTGCCGTACGAACACCCATGCAGTGGGATGATTCTAAAAATGCCGGCTTCTCTACCAGTGACACGGTGGTGAGACCGGTCATTAATTCATATCCATACGGTTATGATCGGGTTAATGTAAAAGATGAAAAACAAGATTCTACTTCTTTTCTCAACTGGAACATAAAAATGGTCGCTTTACGTAAAGAATGTCCGGAAATTAGTTTTGGTCAATGGGAAATTCTGGATTCAAATTCAGATCAATGCCTGGCAATTCATTACCAATGGGAAGACCAGGAATTACTGGTCGTGCATAATCTAAGCGACGAGGATCAAGAAGTAAGTGTGGCTGCAGAAAATTTGAAAAAGGGAAAATTAAAGAATCTCGAAAACCAAAAAAACATTTCACCCTCTCACGGAAGTTTCAATTTTACACTGAAACCATATGGCTACAGATGGCTGCGTGTAGTAACAGAATAATGTATAACTACATAAAAATCACTACCTTGTAGTAAAAACAGTATGCCGCTTTATATGGACAGGCACAATATTCCGCAGGACATAACTGCAGAACATGTGGCGCAGATGCATCAGGAAGATCTAAAAATCGAGCATCTTTACGGTTGCAAGGGTATGACCTACTGGTGCGATGAGGCTAGGAAAACCGCTTTTTGCCTTATAGAAGCACCCAATGAAGACGCTATTAGAGAGATGCATCAAAATGCGCACGGCGACGTACCGCATAAGATCATTGAAGTTAATGCGGGCATAGTAGAATCTTTTTTGGGTCGTATAGAAGATCCTGCTCCTCTCAAAAGTGAAGAACAATTAATAAAAGATTCAGCTTTTAGAATTGTTATGATCGCGCAAACCAATCAGATTTTGTGTACTGATGAAGTAAAAAGTAAACTTAGGCGCGTTCTGCACAAGAATTTAGACCTCACAAAAGAAACCATTAAAAATTATAATGGCAACGTAGTTAATTATGATCTTTATAAGTGCATGGCTTCTTTTACTTCAGTAACGCAGGCTGTATTGTGTGCAATTACCATTCATTCTAATTTTAAAAACCTGTCAAAAAAGGTCAATTATCCGCTGCTGGAGCTAAATATCGGGTTGAGCACCGGTGATCCTGTTACAAATACTCCTGATTTTTTTGAAGATACTATAAAAATGACTCAATGGTTATGCGAAGTAATAGATGGTCAAATTGTGGTTTCGCCAGAAATTCGGTATTCATATGATAAGGAGAATAAGAATGATCTAAATGAAAACGAATCTGTTATTGCGCTCAATCCGTCTGAAGAAAAATTTCTAGAGAATTTAATGCAGTTTACAGAAGAACTTTGGAACCAGACCAACCTCAAGGTTGAAGATTTCTGCACACACCTGTGTTGTAGCAAAGCTAAATTTTATCGTAAAATGATTGCGTTAACCGGAAAATCTCCCAATACATTTTTAAAAGATTACAGGCTTAAGAGGGCTTTAAAAATGCTGAGCGTACAAGGCGGAAACGTTTCTCAAGTTGCTTTTGACAGCGGTTTTAATACGCCATCGTATTTTTCAAAATGCTTCCAGGAAGCTTATGGTATGTCGCCTTCTGCTTGCGCGAAATTTTTTATCTAGCATATAAACCTTTTCCAATTTTTACTCATTTTAACCGATTTTGAGCTAAAAATGCTTGTTTTTGAGCGATTTATAAATGCCCGATGCTTTTCTACTATCTACTTTAGCTGTATACAATCTAAAGAATTACTCATCAATCAAAAACAACCAGTATGAAAACAATTAGTGAAATAGAAATAGAAGAATCAAAAATCAATGCTTTTAAAGACCAGCTTAGAGGTGATTTAATTATGCCAGAAGATGCTATTTACGATCAATCAAGAAAAGTCTACAACGCGATGATAGATAAAAAACCGGCTATGATCGTAAAATGTGTAGATGTGGCAGATGTTATAGCTGCCGTAAATTTTGGCCGCGAGCATGATATTTTGATCGCTGTTAGGGGGGGAGGACACAATGGCGGTGGTCTGGGTATATGCGATGATGGTCTTGTTATAGATCTTTCCGGGATAAAATTTATTCTAGTAGATGTAGAGCAGCAGACTGTAAGAGTGGGCGGCGGCAATCTTTGGGGAGAAGTAGATCACGCCACACATCCTTTTGGGCTGGCAGTTCCTGCCGGCATTATATCATCAACAGGAGTAGGCGGTCTTACGCTGGGCGGTGGAGTAGGGCATTTGTCTAGAAAATATGGCCTCACCATAGATAATCTCCTTGAAGCCGATATGGTTCTGGCAGATGGTAGTTTTGTAACCGTAAATAAAAATAAGAATTCAGATCTATTTTGGGCTATTCGTGGTGGTGGTGGTAATTTTGGTATCGTCACTTCATTTAAATTTCAGGCGCACTCGGTAAAAACTGTTATTGGCGGTCCCACATTATGGCCTATAGAACGCACTGAAGAAATAATGAAATGGTATCATAATTATATAACTAATGCTCCAGATGAACTCAATGGCTTTATCGCAACCATGATCATTCCCGGCGCTCCTTTTCCGCCAGAGTTACACAATAAACAGTTTTGTGGTATCGTCTGGTGTTATTTAGGTGATCAAAGTACATTTGATGAGCTTTTTAAAGAAATTAATGCGCTAAATCCTGTTTTTGCGCATGTAGGTGAAATGCCTTATTCTGCTATTCAGACCCTTTTTGATGGCTTACTGCCTCCGGGATTACAGTGGTACTGGCGTGCAGATTTCTTTAATGACCTTCCTGCCGAAGCCAGCGCACAGCATCTTAAATTTGGTTCTAGTATTCCTACACCTTTATCGCAAATGCATTTGTACCCTATAAGTGGTGCAGCCGGCAGAGTGGGAGATGAAGATACTCCCTGGGCTCATCGGGATGCAAAATACGCAGGTGTGATAGTGGGCGTAGATCCTGATCCTGCAAATGCGTCTAAAATTACAGAGTGGTGTAAAGATTACTGGACAGCACTGCATCCCTTTTCAGCGGGAGGTGCTTATTCTAATTTTATGATGAATGAAGGGCAGGAGCGGGTAAAAGCAAGTTATAAGCACAATTACAGCAGGCTGGCCGGTATTAAACACAAATACGATCCTCATAATTTGTTTCGTGTAAACCAGAATATAGAACCGCAATCTGCTTAAAGCGAAAGCAAAAAAACACCCATTGAATTTACCAATGGGTGTTTTCATTATTGCAGAGAGAAAATAAAAGATGGAGCAACTGTTATTGAGGTAATCTAAATAAATTCAGAATAGTTGCCACGTTTCTTTAGTCTCTTTAAATTTCTAGAATTCCTGAACAGCAGGACGCAGAACGATCTCATTAATATCAACATCTGCAGGTTGCTCAATAGCATATGCTATAGCTCTTGCCACAGAATCTGATGGAATTGCTTGTTTGTAAAATTCTTTAACGTTATTAGAACTCGCTTCGTGAGAACTTCCGTTTTTCAATTCGCTATCTACAGCTCCGGGTTCTATAGAAGTGGTGCGTATTTTACCACCTACTTCATGACGTAAACCTTCAGAAATGGCACGTACGGCAAATTTAGTTCCGCTATAAACAGTTCCGCCCGGGCTAAATACTTTAATTCCCGCTACCGAAGACAAGTTGATAAAGTGACCATGACCTTGTTTTTCAAAAACAGGAAGTGCTGCTGCTATACCATAAAGTACACCTTTAATATTGATGTCTATCATACTGTCCCACTCATCAACTTTAGTTTCTGTAAGTGGAGCAATGGCCATTAAACCAGCATTATTTACAAGTACATCAATTTTACCATACGCTTCAAGAGCTTTGTCTATTAAAGCTTGTACTTCGTCTTTTTTAGTTACATCGGTTTTAAGCACTTCTGCATTCCCGCCGGCATCACGTATTTCTGAAGCAATTTTTTCAAGATTCTCCTTACGACGAGCACCTAATACAACATGCGCTCCTTTTTGTGCTAATAATCTCGCAGTTGCTTCACCTAAACCGCTACTGGCACCAGTGATTATAACTACTTTTCCTTTTATGTTATCTTCCATTTTATATTGTTTTTGGTTGAAAATTTTCTTCATGCAAATTTAGGAAGCGCTTGCTTGCATTTAAATAACATAGGTTAAGAAAAGGAATCTTGCTGAAATCAAAAAACCCGCCTAAAAGGCAGGTTTTTATAGTGATTTGACTGATTTTTATTGCTTACTTATCCAATTATCAATCTTATTTTCAAGTAATTCTAAAGGTACGCAGCCGGTTTCTAGAACCTGATCGTGGTATTTGCGTATATCAAATTTATCACCAAGTTCAGCTTTAGCTTTTTCGCGAAGCTCTCTTATTTTTATCTGTCCTATTTTGTAAGAAAGAGCCTGACCGGGGTTTGCCATATATCGCTCAATTTCTGAAGTTACACTAGCTTCAGATTCGGCTTCATTATCAAGTGAATATTGTATCGCCTGTTCACGCGTCCACCCTTTGCTGTGCAATCCTGTATCTACAACTAAGCGCACTGCACGATGCATCTCTGCGCCCAGCATACCAAAATATTGATAAGGATCTGTATACAACCCCAGTTCTTTACCTAATGATTCTGCATAAAGTGCCCAGCCCTCGCCGTAACCGCTGTACCAAAGTGTTTTTCTAAACTGTGGAAGTTCTGTGCTTTCCTGCGTTAATGAGATTTGATAATGATGACCCGGGATTGCTTCATGTAAAAATAAGGACTCATCACTGTAAACATTATATGTAGCAGCATCAGGAACGGGAACATAAAATATACCAGGTCGTGTACCATCTAACGAACCGGGATTATACTCTGCACTGGCAGAATTTTCTCTAAAAGCTTCTGTACGTCTTACTTCAAAAGGTGTTTTTGGTTTTACATCAAAAAGCTCTTGCAGCTGTGGTTTCATGCGATCGTAGATATCATTAAAATGGGCGATAACTTCTTGCGGGGTTTTATACGGCAACAATTCTTTATTGGTACGTACATAATTAAAGAATGCTTTTAGATCACCTTCAAAACCTATTTGTTCTTTAACCTTTTCCATTTCCTGAGATATGCGAGCGACTTCATCAAGACCTAATTGATGAATCTCTGCGGCCGTCATATCTGTGGTTGTATATAATTTGATCTGGTGTTGATAATAGGCCTCACCATCAGGAATATCTGCAATACCACTGGTTTCACGGCCAGCAGGTAAATAATCGTTTTTTAAAAAATTAGTCATCTCTTCATAAGCAGGAATCACTTTTTGGGTAACCATTTTTTGATATGCCTGTGTTACTTCTTCTTTCTCCTCATCTGTAAAATCATCGGGCAGATTTTTAACCGGACTGAAGAAAAGATGGCTATCCAGATTAGAGTCTGTCATAGCTTCCATTTGTGGGATAATTTTGGCGATAAGCGATTTAGGTAAAACATAACCTTTTGTAACACCTTCTGCCATATTACGCTCTGCGTTTTTAAACCATATAAGGTAATTATCTACCCGTGTTAGCCAGTTTTTATAGTCGGCTACTGTATTAAAAGGTTGTGCACCGGCCCCGCTTGCAAGCTGACCCATAAATAAATTTACAGACCACATTTGGTCAATAGGCATGTATTTATCTTTACTAAATTGAAGAGTTTCCAGATTAAGATCACACTCCCAATCTAGAATGGCTTTGCTCATAAGATCTGTCTCATTTAAATTTGAGGCGTCAAACTGTGAAGCTTCTTCCTTATAATGCTGGTAGTAATTTTTTAAACTATCTGTATATTCCTGAGAAAGCGTGTTGGGAAATTTATCATTATAACGCATGTCACCAGATGTGGTGGCGTTAAGGGGATTGAGCTTAAGACCGTCTTCATAGTAATTGTCTAACAGGGTATTAAACTCTGTATTTGCCGCGATCTCCTGGTTTTCTTCTTTTGGTTCATTTTTACAGCTTAATAAGCAGCTAAAACAAACTAAAGTAAGTAGTAATTTTGTCATTATAAAATGGTTAAGGTTGAAAAATAAAAAAGAAATTCAAATGTTATTATAGTGAATCCTTTAGGTTAAAAAGACATTAACAATGCCCAATGGAAGGAAAACTTTATAAAATAATATATCTTTGAGCAAATTATTTTGATTTAAGATTAATAACACCCCCCTTGAAGCAAGGCCCTCCTAATACTGATGATCTTTCTAAAATAAACCAGGCAGATCTGCATAAACTGCTTGATCAGGTTGATGAAATGATTTATCAATACAGATTCAACCCCGAAGATAATACATCTTATTTTCAATATGCCAGCAGAAGTATCATAAACATTTTTGAAATTACTCCAGAAGACGTTAGTGATACTGCAGAACCGCTTCTTGCCAGAATTCATCCTGAAGATCGAGAAGAAGTTTTAGCAGCAATGGAGGAGGCTAAAAGTAAACTCCTGAGCTGGGATTATGAATATCGTGTTCTTCTACCTAAAAAAGGAGAACGCTGGGTGAGAGGTAAAAGCCACCCAGAACCTCAAGCAGACGGTACAATCATTTTTAGAGGCAGCGCCCTTGATATAACAGATAAGAAACACATCGAGATCGAATTATTTGAGAACAAAGAGCGTTTAAGATTAGCGGTTGAAAGTTCACAGGATGGTATCTGGGACTGGAATATTGAAACTAACAAGGTTTTTTACTCAAAAGCTTCGCAGAATATGCTAGGCTTAACTCAGGAAGAACTTGAAGGAAATTCTGAGGCCTGGAATGAGCGTGTACATCCTGATGATCAAAAAGCCTATTATGACGATATAAAAAAACACTTTAGAGGTGACACGCAATATTATATAAATGAACATCGCGTAAAGCGAAAAGATGGTAAATACATCTGGATATTAGACAGAGGTAAGGTCATTAAGTGGAATAAAGACGGGAAGCCCCTGCGTGTAATAGGCACACATTCTGATATTACAGATCTAAAACAAAAGGAAGCAGACGCCATAAAAACTACAGGTATTGTTGCAGAGCAAAACCAAAGATTGATGAATTTTGCTCACATTGTATCTCACAACTTACGCTCACACTCCAGTAATTTTGAGTCCTTGCTAGGTATGATGGATGCTGCAGAGAGTATGGAGGAGAAGATGGAGCTTATTGATTATGTAAAAAAGGTTTCAGACGGATTATCTGAAACTATCATGCACCTCAATGAAGTTGTTTCTGTGCAAACAAATGTCACGCTTGAGTTGAAAGATCTCAACTTGCATGATATAATAGAGAAGACGCGATATATTCTAAAAGCTGATATCAATAGGAAACATGCTGATATAACTAATACCGTTTCAAAAGATATACTGGTACGTTATAATCCCGCTTATCTGGAGAGCATAATTTTGAATCTTATATCTAATGCTTTAAAGTATTCACACCCAGATCGCGATCCTGTTATAAAACTGGAAACCAGAACTCTTGATAATTTTCTTGTATTAAGCCTTAGAGATAACGGTAAAGGTATTGACCTTGATAAATACGGGAAGAATATTTTTGGTATGTATAAAACCTTTCATGGCAACGACGATGCCAAAGGTATAGGTCTTTTTATCACAAAAAATCAGGTGGAAGCCATGGGTGGCGAAATTAAGGTCACCAGTGAAGTAGGGAAGGGGTCTATATTTGAAGTGCTTTTTAAGCTCTAGATTGTGGCCAATTAATTAACAGATCGATTTTCTATCCTTTTAATTTTTTAGACGCAGAAATGGTGTAGCTTTGCCGCTTCTTAAAAAAGACACCCATGAAGCGTATCTCAGCCTACCGCAAATTATTTAATAGTGAAGCCAATACAGATCTTAAGCAGCTTAAAACTACTTATAGAAATCTTGTAAAAGAATGGCATCCTGATAAATTTCAGGAAGGCGATGCTAAGCGTGACGAGGCAGAAGTAAAAAGTCGTGAGATTATAGACGCATATCATTTTCTGGTAAGTATCGCTCCCGAAACTAAACTGGCTAATGCCGAAACATACCAGGCTACAATCAATGAATGTGGTATAGCAGATTTTAATCATAAAGGTTTGCTTCTTGATATCACATTTACAGACGGTACTACTTATGAATATTTTGGTGTTCCAAAAAACATTTTCATTAAACTTATAAATTCTGATAAGCAGGTACGTTTTGCTAAGCGCAATATTTACAACAACTATCTTTACAGAAAGTCTAAAAAATCGCTTCAGGAAGCTTAAAATCGGCTGTTTTTAGTCAAAAATTCGTCAATATAATTGATGCGTTTTAAGCAGTCTATTTCTGTATTATGAATAAAAAGGCCGTTTATGCAGTAATTCTTTGTGCTCTTATTGCGGGCTCAAATGGTATTCTCATAAAAAGTATGCCCAGCATGTCTACCGGTTTAATCGCCTGGTTTAGAACTGTTGTGCCGGTGCTTTTTCTGCTTCCCGCCTTATGGCGAAATCAAGAACTGAAGATTGAAGGCAACTATAAGCATATGTTTCTTGCCTCTGGCATTAATGCCATACGCATGTATCTCTATCTGGTGGCTTTTATTTACACTTCTATAGGTAATGCGGTGGTCTTATTTTATACCTACCCGCTTTTTGTAGCAGGTCTTGAGATCATATTTCATAAAAAGTGTATAGGGAAAAAGCAACTTATGTTCATGCTTCTGGCTTTCATTGGTATTTTAATTACGTATGCCGGTAAGAAATTTAGCTTTCAGTCAAATGATTTTATCGGGATGGTAGCGGCGATAGGAGCATCTATAGGTTATGCTATCACGGTTATTATGTTTAAGACAGAAACCCATAATTATAGTAAAAACCAGCTCATAGTTTATCAAAATATAGCGGGTGCCGTTCTTTTCACTCCTTTTTTAATTGCTTTGCCAGATGCAAAACCAGAAGAGTTAGGTATTGGGCTTATTTATGCGTTTACTATAGGTGTGATCGTTTTTAAATTGTTCTTTTTTGGTCTTAAATATTTATCGGCTGCGACTGCAACTTCACTCATGTATTTAGAAGTGGTGAGCGCAATAATCTTGGGGTATTTAATTCTGGGTGAAAGTCTTACGCTAAATACGATAATAGGAGGCAGCTGTATTTTAATTAGCAGTTTTTATATTTCCAGATTAAATCGAAAAGCTGAAAGCGTAAAAAAAGTCAATAAAGCTAAATAACAATGTTTTACGATTTTATGATAGAATATCTTTTATTAGTTGTAGCTTTGCCAAGTAAATTGATTCAAAGGTATCTTTAGTAAGAGGCACTAATTTGAAAATTTGCGGCAATAGTGCAATACATTTTATAATCGCGGTATAGGAATAAGCGACGTAAGTTTTAAGTCTAGGTTAGAAGTTCAATCATAACCTTTAGATCCTCAAGAATTCTTCTCAGTTTCCACAAAAAATCAGTTATAGAATATAGGCAAGTCTGGAAAACCTCCCTTTTTAGTTTAAAAATCGGGTAAAACCAGTAATAATCAGACAAATTACAGTTAATCGTAATTACTGATTACCAAATAAATAGAAATGAATATTTTTAAAGAGTTTATAAATAAATTAAGTAACAATAGAGTAAAAACAATGAAAGAAGGTACAGTAAAATTTTTCAATGGGACTAAAGGTTTTGGTTTCATTAAAGCCGAAGGATCTAACGAAGATATTTTTGTGCACGCAAGTGGACTTATAGACGAGATTCGTGAAAACGACCGTGTTGAGTTTGAAACAGAAAGAGGTAAAAAAGGAATCAATGCAATAAACGTAAGAGTTATTGACTAATTCTTTTTGCAAGATTTAATAAAAAGCCATCTGAAAAGATGGCTTTTTTTATACATTAAAAATAAATTCTAGTTTCAGAAAAGCAAAACCAATTACAATTTTGCTTTTCTGTATTACTAAGTTACTGCCCATTTCTGTAGCGTTCTATTATAGATTTTATTCCACGTAAGGGGATCAATGTCCACTTAATGCGATTGTTCAACTCATAATTGAGTTCGTAAACCGCTTTTTCAAGCAGAAAAGTATCTAACAAAATATTGTAATCTTCCTGTTCATCTGGCATAAAGTTACCATCGCCCACATTGTTTAAATATCCCTGCAAGAACATGCGCGTGATGTAATAATACCAGGATTCTGCCCATTTTTCAAGATTGCCTTCTTTGCGTTGCTTGTCAAATTCATGTTCTGAAATACTGCTGTATGCTGCATAATGAAATGATCGTATCATAGCAGCAACGTCACGCAATGGTGATCGCTTTAATCTGCGCTCACTAAAGGCACGAGCCGGCTCACCCTCAAAGTTTATAATTACAAAATCTTTACCGGTCCATAGTACTTGATTTAAATGAAAATCACCATGTGTTCTTATTTTAAGAGTAGGTATTTTGTGGTCAAAAACCCGCTTAAAACAGTCTAAAACCTCACCGCGCTTAGCTAAAACCTCTTCAGCTTCATTTTGTATCTCTTCAGGAAGATTTTTAAGGTTTTTAGAGAGATTTTCAAAAGCGCTGCGCGTTAGACTTTGTAACGATGAGAATAAAGAGCGCTGATAATGCAGCGAGAATTCTTCATGTTCAAAATCTTTCACTTCTGTGTGAGAAGCAAGTGCTGTATGCATTTCTGCGCTGCGCTGGCCTAAAAGTGCTATACGCTCTGGGAAAATACTGCCCATAAGCATTTGCATATCTTCTGGTATTTCATCAAATTGAATAGGCTGGGTTAAATTGTTCTTTACTGGTTCCAGCTTTACTTCACGTGCCCGCGTTAATACATTATCAAAATATCTATGTAAAGCATCTTTAGCATAATCCCACGCATTGCCCTGGTTAGAGACAAGATCCTGAACCATTGCCAGAACAACCTTGTTACGTGCAGCTGTATTGTATTCTATAGAACCTACAAACTTGGGAGCATTTTTAAACTGCGCTGTCTCTGATAAGAATTTTGTTATTTCCAGATCTGGATTTATAGTACTGTCAAGTCTTCTATAAAGCTTGAGAAAATATCTGTTGTCATAAATTATAGACGTATTACTTTGTACAGAATCAATTAAACGCGAATTGAGATCATTTACATGAAAGGTTGCCTGTTCTTCTCCTTTTTTAAATATCAATGTTTCGCTTGCAGTATGTAAACGCTTGCTTTTCTGAATATTCAAAAACAGTGTATTTCTATAATTTTCAGAATAAACTGCATCAAAAAGAATTCCCTCATCGTTCTCAAGAGATAAATTAGCAATTATTCCCTTTTTAGGAATTTCGCGTATAGCTTCCTCTCTCGTTTTTGATAGAAAAGCAACCGGAAGCTGGTAATTTTCGGGTAAACCGTCATTATAAACCACTTCAATTATCATTAGATAAACCTGCAGATTTTTAACGGGTATCGTTCTTATATTGGCGACGGCCACACTTTGTATGACTCGAGAATTTCCTTCAAACCAGCTGCAGCTTTTTAAATAAGGTGTAATAATTTTACTCTCAAGTTTCTTTTTGGTCTTGCTCTCTAATAAATCTGGCCAATCTTTGATTTTAAGCGCTGGCATAGGACTTTCCTCAATACGGCTATTTTCTTTTTCTAATGAAAACCAATAGTAACCATGGGGCGCCATTGTGAATAAATAGGGGTCTTCTGTAATTCTGGGGAATTTATTATGGCTAAACACTTCTACGGGAACATAGTCTTCAAAACCTTCTAATTCCAGTTCTACTGCCTGAGAAAACCGCGATAAATTACCTAATACCAAAATATCTTCATCCTGATAACTTCTTGTATAAGCAATAACCTTAGAATTAGATGGCGATAAAAATTTAATATCACCACGGCCAAAGGCCTTGTAACGCTTACGCATCCCAATTATACGTTTCATCCACCACAACAGTGAGGAAGCGTTCATTTGCTGCGCTTCTACGTTTACAGATTCATATTTATACTCCGGGTCAATAATAGTAGGCAAGTATAATTTCTGCGGATTTGCCATTGAGAAACCGGCATTTCTGTCGGCCGTCCATTGCATAGGTGTGCGCACTCCGTCACGATCACCCAGATAAAAATTGTCTCCCATACCTATCTCATCACCATAATAAAGAACTGGTGTTCCCGGTAGCGAAAACAGCAAAACGTTCATCAACTCGATCTTATTCCTGTTGTTCTCAAGCAAAGGGGCAAGGCGGTGACGAATACCTACATTTATTTTAGCCTGAGGATCTTTGGTGTAAACCTTATACATGTAATCACGTTCTTCATCTGTCACCATCTCGAGTGTAAGTTCATCATGATTACGCAAAAAGATCGCCCACTGGCAAGATTCGGGTATATCTGGAGTTTGATCAATAATGTCAATAATAGGGTAGCGGTCTTCCATTTTTACCGCCATAAACATACGCGGCATAATAGGGAAGTGGTAGTTCATGTGACACTCATCACCTTCACCAAAATAAGCTGCAGAATCTTCAGGCCACATATTTGCTTCAGCGAGAAGCAGTTTATTATCATGATTCGCATCAATATGAGCACGTAATTTTTTTAAGAAGGTATGCGTTTCGTCAAGATTTTCACAATTGGTATCTTCTCTTTCAAATAAATAAGGTACTGCATCAAGACGGAAACCATCAACGCCTAATTCACACCAGTAATCCATTATTTTAAAGACCTCCTCCTGTACCAGCAGATTATCGAAATTTAAATCTGGCTGATGCGAAAAAAACCGGTGCCAGAAATACTGTTTCGCCACAGGGTCCCATGTCCAGTTAGATGGTTCTGTATCAGTAAAAATAATACGGGCGTCTTTGTATTTTTTAGGATCATCTGTCCACACATAATAATCTCTTTCAGGTGAGCCAATGGGCGCTTTACGTGCTCGCTGAAACCATGCATGTTGATCTGATGTGTGATTTATGACCAGCTCTGTAATTACTTTTAATCCCCGTTTATGTGCTTGTTTAATGAGTCTTTTAAATCCTTTTATATTACCGTAGGATGGGTTAATACTGTAATAATCTGCTATATCATAGCCATCATCGCGCAACGGAGAAGGATAAAAGGGCAAAAGCCAGATCGCTGTAACACCCAGATCTTCAAGATAATCTAGTTTTTGTAATAGACCGTCAAAATCGCCTATACCGTCACCATTACTGTCGAAAAAAGCTTTAATATGAAGTTCATAAATTACGGCATCTTTATACCAATGCACGTTCTCGTCTATGCTTGCAGATGTACTCATAAATCTTATTGTGTTTAAAACCTGAAGGTTAAGAAATCAATTTCCTTAAAGTTACAGAAGCCTGAGGTATTGAAAAATTAAATAACAAGAATTAAACATTTCATCCTAATTTTCAGGAATAAGCGTGAAGCACAAGTAAGACTGCCGGTAAGAAATGTAGGGTGAAAAAGAGGAAAATTAAAAAGCTAAAATTGAAAGTTAATCTGCAGATTCTGTTAACGCTAAAATATCTTTATTCTCCAGTATTACATTTTTTCTTTTTAAGAAACCGGCATTAAAAATAGCCAGACCTAATTCTGTTGAGCGTATACTATATTTATTGCCAAACATTTTAAGCAAGGGGTATGCTTTGCGCATGATCTTATAACTTGAGTTAGGCTCTTTTCTTTCTTCTACGGGATAAATATAACCAGGTCTAAATATGTACAGGCTTTCAAGATCTTTACTAATGAGATAATTTTCTGCCATGCCTTTATATTTTGCAAATGGCATCCTGCTTTTTTCTTTTTGATCTGCACCGGCACCACTCAAAAAACAAACATGTGCTTCAGGACTCATTTTGTTCAGGACATCTATAAAAGATACTGTATAATCTACAGTTATCTGTTTAAAGAGCGCATCTTTTACCGTACCAGAGTAAACTCCCAGGCAGAAATAGGCAATATCAATATCTTCAAAATCGGTTTTATGAGTAGAAAAATCGGTGAAATCAGTAACAATAACCTCCTTTAACTTGGGGTGATTAATTCCGCTTGAGCGTCGAGTTAATGAAATTATACGAGTAATTCTAAAAGATTCTAAACAATGCTGTAAAACAATATTCCCTACCATCCCGGTAGCACCTGTAATCAATACGTTCTTCATAAGTGGTAGCGTTTATCAGCGAAGATTAAACAAATAGGATAATATTAATATTTTCGAAAGCAAAGTTAGAAACACTATAAAATCCGGAAAATTTGAATCTCAATTGATAAGTAAATCTATACTAATTAATAACTGTAGGCAAGAGCGGATTTTCTTATTTCAGCATAGAATTATGAGATCATTTCAACGTACTTTCTTTGAAATGATTTGATCACTTTAAGTTTCAGAATGTTAAACCTTTGGGTGTAATTAAATAAAATAATATCAAAATGTAGAGATTCTCTTTCTTTATTATATTATTGCCAATTAAACCCTACTTGAAAAATATAAGATACGCGTTACCGTTTTTAACGGATATGTGTACATAAACTAATGATCTTCAGGTTACTTCTTATATCTGTTTTTTTTATCTGTCAACTTAATTATGGGCAATGTCCCGAGGGCAGTATACGCCTGTCTTCTCAAGCCGAAGTTAGCAACTTCGTGTCAACGTACGGTAGTTGTACAACGCTTCCGGCTAATTTGATCATTGAAGGAGCAAATATTACAGACATTTCAGGAATTCAGAATATTCATAATATAGAAGGTCATTTATTAATTAAAGAAACTTCGCTCACAGATATAAGCAGTCTTAATTCGCTAGAGGCAGTAAACGGAAGATTATTTATTGAAGACAATCCCTTTCTGGAAGAAATCAATCTTTCTAATATAGAAGAGATAGGCAGGCTTAATATTGAAAATAACCAAAAGCTCAGCAGCATTAGCGGCTTTGATAAACTAGCTTGTACCAGCCAAATGGAATTCTCTTATAATGAGCAACTACAATCAATCAACGGTTTTAATGCAATTAGTTCTGCTGGTGTATTTCAAATAATTGAAAATCCTGATCTGCAGCGTGTAGAAGGATTCAGCAATCTGGCAGAAATAAGCTCTGTACTTTATATTCATCAAAATCCGGAATTATTAGTTATTCCTGCTTTTAATGATCTTCAGAAAATAGAAGGTTTAAGAATATCTTACAATCAAAAACTTACAACATTTGGCGAATATCAAAATCTCAAAAAAGCCAATTACATTCATATAGAATACAGTGGCAACAGTAATACCACTCCCTATTTTTCATCTTTTGATAATCTAATAGAAATTAATTCTATTTCACTTAGATATTTAGGAATAGAAAAGATAGACGCTTTTAAAAATGTATACAATCTTGGGGATCTTACTTTAGAAGGGATGGCAAATCTTACAGATTTTAATGCTCTTAATAAAGTTGATCATATTCTATTTGCAACCATAAGAGAAAATGCCGGTTTGATTTCTTTTAGCTCATTACAAAACCTGAAAGAAGTTGCCTTTTCAATTCTTCTATATCAAAATACATCGCTTGAAACAATTGATGGATTATCCAAACTCGAAAAAGTAGGTTATGAGCTTCAAATTAGCTCAATGGATAAACTTAAAAATCTTGATTTTCTAAACAAGTTGCGCAGTGTGACTAATAGTTTGTCGATACAATTTAATATGTCGCTTACAGATTGTTCTGGTTTAAGCAATTACCTGAATTATGGTAAACAGCCTATTTTTTTAACCATTAGAGATAATCCTTTTCCCTGCAATACTGCGGCTGAAATAGCCGCAAGAGGAGATAATGACGGTGACGGTATAGCAGATGCTGTTGACCTCGATGATGACAACGATGGCCTTACAGATCTATCTGAACAAGATGGTGACCCTACACGGGATTCAGATCTTGATCTGCTGCCAGATCATTTAGACCCAGACAGTGATAATGATGGCTGTTTTGATGTGTTTGAAGCCGGATTTTCTGATCCCGATGTTGATGGCATTTTAGGGAGTGGTAAACCTAATGTTGATTCTGATGGTAAAGTCCTAAATGAACCCAGTGGTTACAATAAACCTGCAGATGTAAATCTCAATGCAGTGCCAGATTATCAGGAATATTGGCGCACACCTTTATATAATTTACAGCCGCAATCAGTTGAGATCGTATTGGGGCAATCTGCCACATTTACAACAGAAGTAGTAAATGCATCTGTATTGCAGTGGGAAAAAAGTACAGATGCCGGCAATAACTGGATTCCTTTAATTGAAGGCGCAGATTACTCAGGCGTAAACACGCAGGAGCTTATGGTAACAAATCCATCAATTGCAGAAGATCTGAGTCTGTACAGATTACGCATTTCTAACCCGGCAAGTAATTGCTATACACCCAGATCTTCTAATATTGCAACCCTGTCTATACAGTTACCGTTAAATGTGACAGCGGGTAATGATACATCTGTTACAATTTGTGAAAATGAAGAGCCGGTAGATTTATTTTCGCTTTTGCCTGGCAATCCTATACAGGGCGGAACATGGTACCCGTTACTGCAGGGGAAGCAAGGTTATTTTGATCCTGTCTTAGATGAGGCAGTAACATATACGTACACCGTAACAGATGCAAACTGTAATATCGCAGAAGCCAATGTAGCCGTTAATTTGAGTACGTATAAAAGCGCAGGTGAAAATGGCGATCTAACGACCTGTACATCAAATACGCCTGTAGATCTTTTTGAAAGCCTTAATGGTAATCCTATAACCGGCGGAATATGGACACCTACTCTTAGCAGCGGAACCGGTATTTTTGATCCTGCTGTCGATCCTGAAGGAATCTACACCTATACAATTATAAATAATGGGTGTGAAAATACAAGCGCAACAGTAGAAGTTACACTCTTAGAAGGCAATCCTAATGCCGGCGATGATGGCGAAATCACTACATGTATAGAAGGTGAACCTGTTGATCTTTTTCAAATTCTGGGAAATAATCCTGATGCAGAAGGTATGTGGTCCCCTCAATTAATATCTGAAACCGGCGTTTTTGATCCCGTAATTGATGCACCGGGAATCTATACGTATACTATAGACAGAGGTGCTTGCGGTATTGATGAAGCAACGGTAAATGTAATCGTTGAGCAATTACCCAATGCGGGTATAAGCAGAACTTTTACGGTTTGTGAGGAAGAAGGTGTTATAGATCTCTTTACGCAATTAGATGGTATACCGCAGGAAGGCGGCGTTTGGTCTCCGGTTTTGGCAAGTGGTTCGGGGATTTTTGATCCTGCTTTAGATGTTTCGGGCGTGTATGTATATACAGTGAATAACAGTTGTGGAAGCGCTTCCGCGGAAATAGATATTACGGTCATACCAATTGCCAATGCTGGAGAAGATGCTGCAATTTCGGTTTGTAAGAATGAAGAAGCGCAGGATTTATTTTTCGCTTTAAGCGGAACACCAGACGACGGCGGATTATGGAGTCCGCAATTATATAGCGGCACGGGTATTTTTGATCCAGCCATAGATGAGGCAGGTATTTATACATATACTGTTATAAATGGTAATTGTACACCGGTATCTGCACAGATAACTGTAAGTGTGGAAGATATAAGCGCTGCTGGTGAAGATGGGATTCTTGAGATATGCAATACTGGTGCAGCCGTAGATCTTATGAATTACCTCAATGGCAATCCTGTTTCTGGCGGTACATGGTCACCTGCTTTAAATAGCGGTGGTAGCATTTTTGATCCCTCGCGAGATACTGCAGCAAGCTATTTTTATACTGTAAATGATGGCCTTTGCGGCGAAAGCAGTGCCCGTGTAGATATCATTCGCAGTGCGGGAACACCTATTACTAATTTTGAAGTGAATGCGGGACAGCGATCAGGTTCTAATTTTATTGAAATTATTATAAATACACCGGGCGATTTTGAATACTCTTTAGACGATTTTTACTATCAAGAGGGCAATATTTTTAACGATATAGCAGGTGGAAATTATACAGTTTACGCTCGCGAAAAAGGAGGTTGTGGTATTTTGCGACAACGGGTTTCTATTTTTAGCTTTCCCCGGTATTTTACACCTAATAATGATGGCCGTCACGATAATTGGCAACCTCTGGGTACTTCAGATCAAAACTTCACTGTATTTATTTATGACCGTTATGGCAAATTATTAAAGCAGATCAACCAGATTTATGACTCCTGGGATGGCACATATAATGGCAGACAGCTTCCTGCAGACGATTATTGGTTTCATGTAGAATTTGCAGATGGCAGTTCACAAAAAGGACATTTTAGTCTCATACGTTAAGAAAAATCAGGCAAAAATTTTTATACATGTAAAAAATATTTTTGCAAAATTAAACTGCCCTATATTTCATTAATTGTATATAAATCAGTTAAAAATGACTAAAAATCGGTCTTTTTGTACCAATAATCGAATAAATTGCGCTCTCGTTAATTTTTTTTGAATGGTAATTTAATTGTCTATCTTTAATTATACAACTCAATTACACTCCCCTTCAGCGTAAAAAATTAAATGAATAACAGCTCAATATATACATTGCATGCTAAAAAATTATACAGTACAAAATGTTTTAAATAACTCATCAGATGTTATTTTATTTATTAGTGAAGAAGGAGATATAATCTGGGCAAATAAACTAGGCCTTGAATTATTTGAGAGTGAGACAATCGCCTTTACAGACACGATGTTAGAAGATGATATTCCTGAATTTGAACAACTCTTAACAAAAATAAAGCAGCCTAAAAACACTAACGAGTTATTTAGCTGTCGCCATCAGTTAGAGAGTGGTATCACTATATCTCTAAAGTGGTCGCTTGGGTGGGATTCAGACAAGCGATATATTATTTGTCTAGCGGCTGGTGGTACTAAAAGTATTGTAGAAGAGAAGCTTAGGTATCACTATATTTTTCAAAAAGATCCTTCTCCTAAGATCAAATACGATTCTAAAACACTTAAAATTATCGATCTTAATGATGCTGCTATAAGTGTATACGGTTATTCTAAAGAAGAATTTTTAGACATGACAGTGAAAGATATCTTTGTTGAAGATTCTGTCTTTGACTTTCTAAAAGGTCAGCGCGGCTTGAGTGAAAAACATTTTCCTTATCATCTTGGTGTATTCACGCATCATCATAAAGACGGGACTAACCTAATCATGGATGTTTCCGGCGGTATGAGCTCGTCAATAGAAGAGAGTATGATGTTATATTGCGTCGATATTACAGAGTCGCACAAAACATTACAATTTGAGCGTCTAGAGCGAAGAATTATGGAGCAGGCGATGGAGATAGCGCCAGACTTAAATAAAATTTTAGAAAATTACGTCCTGGGACTTGAGCAGATCTTCCCAGATATGAAGGCTTCTATTTTAAGTGTAAAAGACAATAAAATATATAATCTCGCTTGTCCTAATTTGCCTCAGATTTATAAACAGGCAATTGAAGGAGCCACTATAGGGCCCAAAGGTGGCTCATGCGGTACAGCAGCATTTCTTAATAAGCGTGTAATTGTTTCAGATATTAGCACAGATCCTCTTTGGGAAGATTATAAGGCGTTGGCATTGCCCGTAGGTCTGGCAGCATGCTGGTCGCAACCTATTTTTAACTCAGAAAAAAATGTAATTGCAACATTTGCAAACTATTATGCTACGCCCAGAAAACCAACTCACAAAGAACTTTTGTTTTTTGAGCGCTCTTCTTCCCTCGTGAGTATAATACTAGAGAACTATAGAAATAGTATGGCAATACGCTCAAGAAATCAACTCTATAAATATGTACATCAAGCTACTAACGATGCCATTTATGATTATGATTTTATAAATGATAATATCAAGTGGGGGCAAAGCTTTCAACGTCGGTTTGGTTATCCTATATCCAATGATATTTATTCATTAGAAAGATGGAAAAAAATAGTTCATCCCGAAGATCTAACATTAGTCTTTGATTCTTTAAATCTGTTTCTTAATAATAGTTCTGAGAATCGTTGGACAGCTCAATATAGACTTAAGAAGGCAGATAGCACGTATGTATTTGTAGAAGCAATGGCCCTTGCAGTACGAGATTCAGAGGGAAGTGTCACTAGGATAATAGGCGTCCTTACCGACATCTCAGAAAAATTGGCCTACGTTAAAACTGTAGAAGAACAAAATACCCGCTTACGCGAAATTGCCTGGGATCAATCACATTCTGTACGAGTGCCTGTAGCCAGACTTATGGGGCTGATAGATCTTATTAAAAACGGAAATATCCCGATGGCAGAAAAAGAAGATCTTCTTACAGATGTTCTCGACTCTGCCCAGGAAGTAGATAAGGTTATTAAGTGCATTTCTTTAAAAACAAACTCACATAAAGAAACTGAGAAATAGCCAAGCTTTTACAAGGTAATAAGTTGCTTAATTTTCAAGCCGATAATTAATAATATGTCTCAAATGTTATTAAATTCGCGAGGTTTTAAAATTTTATGAGTGATAAAGTGTTGATTATAGATGACGATGCAGTAATTAGAAAAATACTTGCACGTATGCTTCAAATTACCGGGATAGCAAAAGAACCTATAAATCTGGTAGACGGGCTCGAGGCTTACAATTACTTAATTAGTGAAGAAAAATCAATAAAATACACTCTTTTTCTTGATATTAATATGCCAAATATGAACGGTTGGCAACTGCTGGAGAGGCTTAAAAGCGAAAATTTACTCGATAATAAATTGATCTATATTATAACTTCTTCTGTAGATCATAAAGATTACCAAAAAGCCGAAGCAAATCCTCATATAACAAGTGTGATCACTAAACCTGTAACGCTGGCAAAGCTCAAAGCATTAGTGACAAAATAAATACTCCTTAAAATTGAAAAATCGGGTAAAACAAGGCAAATATCGCCTCATTCTATCCGATTTTTCTTTCTGCTTTAAACTTTAAAAGTGGTGACTATTAATCAGCCATCTCGTCTAATTTAGTATTTGCAGATTTTTTTAGATCATCATATTTACCACTGATGTTTTCTTCAAGATCCTGTACGGTATCTTTTATTTTCTTACCAGTATCATCAATTTTATTTTTCAGGTTTGCCTTTTCTTCCGGAGTCATATTCTTGTATTTCCAGAAAGCGAAAGCTCCTAATCCTATTCCTAATAAGGCTAAAATGCCTTTTCCATTCTTATTTGCCATGATTGATTGTTTTGTTATGAAGATAACCTAAAAATCGTGACTATGTTGTGTACAAATACACTTTAGGATTTATTTAATAGAAGGCTTAATCTAAAAACAAATTTTGCTGATGAACTATTTAAACCCTATTTCTTCAAGCCCTTTGTGACTCACTTTTATGGCTTCAAGCGGTTCCATATTAAAGGTTTTATCTTGTTCTACCATATAATACTTCATCCCGGCAACATCTTTTTGAGCAAGAATGCTGGCAAAATCAATATGACCTTTACCTACAGGTGCAAATCTACCTTCATCATCCATATCTTTTACATGCCACATTTTAAAACGACCAGGATATTTTTTAAAGTAAGCAATAGGGTCTTCATCTGCTTTTGTTACCCAGTAAAGATCCATCTGAAAGTTTACATAGTCAGGATTTGTATGCTCTAACATATAGTCATAAATCTTATTGCCGTTTGCATCCTCTTCAAATTCAAAATTATGATTGTGATAAAGGAGTTTTAAACCTGCTTTTTTACACTTTTCGCCAAGCGTATTTAGAATCTTGGTCAGATTTTCTGCATCGCCTTTCATGCCCATTCCCGTGTCGCTATAAGTAAACAAACCCATAGGAGGTACCGGGATTACAAAATATTTAAAGCCTGCAGCTTTTACATCTGCTATCATAGCGTCTGCATTTTCAAGCGTTACAGTTCCCTGATGCGTGCTTATTGGGTTTAATCCCAGTTTTTTTAATTCTTTTTTAAACTCTTTAGGTTGCATACCATAGAATTTGCCGTCTTCATATCCGGCCGCTTCTATATTCTTATACCCTGCATCTGCCACGGCTTTAAGAGTAGCTTTAACGTCTTTACCCATATCATCACGTACGGTGTAGAGAGCCAGCCCTCCCAATTTATCTTGCGCTACGGCACTAAAGCAGCCGGCTAAAAAAAGGGCTACAAAAGCCAGTTTTAATGATAATCTGATCAATTTTGTATTCATAAGATGTCTAATTTTTATTACTTCATTAAAAATAGTATATGTAAACAAGGAAAGTGCCATTTCTGCAAAAAAAAACAGCTGGCTAAATAACCAACTGTTTTAATACCATTGTAAAGGATTTTTTGTCTGAAATGAATTCAGATCAATTTTATCATTTATACAGCTTCAGCTACATTTTCAAGTGCCTCGCGTAATTCTTTCGCAGCAGCGGCAGGATCATCTGCTCCATAAATTGCAGCACCTGCAACGGCAACAACTACCCCAGATTCTACAACTTTTGCAATATTATTTGCATTTACACCACCTGCGATAGATACCGGTACACCAGCACGAGCAGCTTCATCAATTAAAACCTGGATAGAATAACCATCTGCCCATTGCTCATCAAGACCTGCATGTAATTCTACAAACTCAGCACCAAATTTGATTACTTCCTGAGCTCTCTTTACACGATCCTGAACACCAATTGTATCTACTACCACACCTTTATTATGCGCTTTTCCTGCTTTTATAGCACCTTTTATAGTGGCATCACCGGCAGCACCTAATACGGTTACTAAATCTGCACCTGCTTTAAAAGCGATGTCTGCTTCTAACTCACCTGCATCCATAGTTTTTAAATCGGCAAAAACCAATTTGTCCGGATGAGCTTTTTTCATAGCAGTTACTACAGCAAGGCCTTCGTGTTTAATTAACGGAGTACCTAATTCAATAATATCAATATACGGTGCAACTTTAGCGGTTAGGGCTAGTGCTTCTTCTGTTGTTAATAAGTCAATTGCGACTTGTAATTTAGTCATAGCTTTCTTTTTTATTAGTAATTATTTTTGTTATTCTAGGTTAGCGTGTCTTTTCCAAAGCTCTTCGGCAGGAGTACCTTTCTCGTCCCACAAAGTTTGAAAAACGGCATCGCTAAGTAATAGTATTGCTTGTTCAAATAAGCTCCCTGCATATTGTGCAGAAATTGTTTTACCATGATCCTGCTTTTGTGCCGCAGGAATAATAACAACCAGATCAGAATTTTGAGCAAGGGGAGAAGATGTTGTGGTAGAGTAGCTCACTACTTTAGCTCCCGCCTTTTTTGCTTTTTCTGATGCCGTCACCACAGAACTTGTAGTTCCTGAACCTGAGGCAGTAATAAGTAAATCTCCCTCTTCTATAGCAGGAGAAGTAGTTTCACCTACTACATAAACGGTAAAACCAAAATGCATCAATCGCATCGCCGCACATTTCATGGCAAGTCCAGATCGCCCGGCTCCTGTTACGAAAATGCGTTTAGCTTCTTTTAAATAGGGAATAATTAATGAAACGGCATCAAAATCTATCTGAGTCCATAACTTACTTTGTTCGTCAAGAATAAGTTTATGATTTTTTTTTAAGTGTTTTGAAAGTTCTGCCTTAGTCATTGATTTGCTTGCTTTGATTACAACCAAAATTACGTCACAGTTATGGCGAAAAGCCCATTGACTCATTGTTATTATAAATAGGGCAATTCAGAAAAAATGTGTTAAATACAATACTGAATTGCAGGAATTAAAATTCTTAAATATTTCAAAATGAAAATAAATAATATTAATAATTGAAAAACAGTACATTATGTTTTCGTTTATTGAAAATAACCCGAGAAAGTAATCTGTTTTTTGAACGGTTTTGACCCTAAAATGACCGATTTTCAGAATATTCTTCCGATTTTTAACAAGCTAAATCCATTAATATAATAATCTCAAAAAACAGACGCTTCAGTAACCGATTTTATGGGTTAAAAGGGCGATTTTTAACACTGTCACAGCATGTTCACTATAGTATTGAATATTTACAAAAATGATTGCTATAAGAATCTTGTGATATTAGCAATATTCATATTCTGTATATCTTGCCATGCACAAAACCTAAAACCAGAAACCAACTTTAATGACCAGAATAATACAGTAAACCTGTATGCTTTTGTTGGCAAGAAAATAAGCCTTACAGAGTTTGATCCCAACTTAAATAACAAAATCAAAATTTTAGACTCTATTACTGGGGATACTATAGTTCGTCAAAATTATGTGATGGATTATGCATTTAAGGCAAAATATGTTATAATTCAAAATGTTTATAATGATTTAGGTCAAGATACTGTAACATTTAATGTTTATAATCATTACGGAAGACCAGCTTTTGAGAATTATGATTATGCACTTTTAAATATTTCTCTAAGTGAAAATGGTAAATATTACTTTCATCAAAAATATATATCAGATGAAGTTATAAAAGTGAAAAAGGATATTTATGAGGGGAAAGATGGTGAAAGTTTAAAGAACTTATTTAATGAAAAGAAAAACGGTGTTTTAAAAGCAAGAGGAATTTTTTAATGATATTTTAGTCCGTTAGAAGAATATATCTATTATCTAAAACAGGAAATAAGCAGTAAATAATGAAATGGGAAAACAGTATTGTCAAGAATTTTAAATGGGGCAGCGAGATTAAAAATAAGGCGGAAAAAGAGATCGTTGCTGCAAAAATTGCTACGTATGTTCAAAACGGGCAAACCATAGGTGTAGGTTCTGGCTCAACTGTATTTGTGTCACTCACTCATATAGCTGAAAAGGTTAGCGATAAAAACCTAGATATTAAAGTAATTCCCACTTCATTTGAGATCGAACTTGCCTGCGCGGCGCTTGGGTTGCGCATTACGACTTTAAAACAAGACAAACCAGATTGGTACTTTGATGGCGCAGATGAAGTAGACCCACAAAACAATCTTATTAAGGGCAGAGGAGGAGCAATGTTTCGCGAAAAGCTGATGCTGGTTTCAAGTACCAAAAACTATATAATTATAGATAAAAGTAAGATCGTGCAAAAGCTAGGCATTAATTTTCCCGTGCCGGTAGAGATCTATCCTGATGCTATTAATTATGTGCGTAACCAACTTATCTCTTTAGGAGCAAATGAAATTGAATTGCGTATGGCTTTAAAAAAGGACGGACCCATAATTACCGAGACTGGAAATTTTATACTTGATGTTCGCTTCCGCGAAATTCAAAAAACCTTAGAAAAGGAACTTAAAAGCATAACGGGCATCATAGAAACAGGATTATTTCAGGGTTATGATGTTACCATTGTTGAGCCTTAACATTAGACAATTATTCGTTTTTCTAACCTGAAACAATCGTTACAATTTAAAGTTTAGTTAAAGATAAATTTATATCTAAGCTATTGCTTAGTTTTGTTTCGGAATTTGAAGTTATGGCCAGATGTAAACAATATAACGAGGAGGAAGTCATAGAAAAGGCAATGAACCTTTTCTGGCAAAATGGTTATGAGACCACCTCCATTCGTATGTTAGAAAAAGAGATGGGCATTAACCAGTTCTCGATCTACGCTAGTTTTGGCAGTAAGCATGGTGTATTTGTAGAAAGCATAAAACTGTACAGAAAGCAGTTAAACTCCATTAGAAATACATTAAAAGAATCTGAAAACGGCGTTGAAGGCATCAAAGAATTCTTTTATAATTTTTTAAAATTCACAAAGTATAAAGATGCACATAAAGGTTGCCTGGTCTGTAACACGATGAGTGAGATGGGCGAGAAAGCAGAACAAGACCTAATGGCAGAAATGAAAAAATTTACACAAGATCTAAGGGTGCTTTTTGTAAAGAATTTAAGCCAGGACGCCGGTAAATCTAAAGAAACAGTTGAAAGAGAAGCTAATTTTTTAATGACCGCTATGCTTGGTCTCTCCGTGGGTTCCAGATTTCTGGATCGTGAGCAGCTCGATGATTATCTAGAAACAGCTTTTATTAACCTCTAAAATTTTTTACACCTAAACTAAGCATTTGCTTAGATATATAAACAATCAATTAGAAACATTAATAATAAATAAATATGAGTATTTCAATTAATAATAAAGTCGCACTGGTTACCGGTGCAAATAGAGGTATAGGCAAAGCTATTGTACACTCTTTTATTGAGCACGGTGCAGCTAAGGTATATTTAGCAGTTCGTGATACTGCTTCTGCTCACGAACTTGAAGAAAAGTATGGAGATAAGGTAGTTACCCTAAAAGCAGATCTTTCTGACGCTAATTCTATCACAAACTTAGCACAACAAGCTAAAGATGTTGATATTCTGGTAAATAATGCAGGTGTGGCCATGCCTTTGGCAACTATAGGTACAGATGTAGAAGAAAGTTTAAAACGTCAACTTGATGTAAATGTATTTGGTTTGCTTCGTGTTGCTAATGCTTTCGCAGAAATTCTTGAGAAAAACAAGGGAGCTTTAGTTCAATTAAACTCTGTTGCATCAATTAAGAACTTTCAATCTCTTTCATTGTATTCAGCATCAAAAGCAGCATCTTATTCCTTAACTCAAGGCATCAAGGCAGATCTGGGAGCAAAAGGCGTAACTGTTCTTAGCGTTCATCCTGGTCCTATTGCAACTGATATGGGTAGAGAAGCCGGCTTTGACGATGCTTCTGCACCATCTGTAGTTTCAGAAGGTATAGTGCATGCGCTGGAGACTGGGGATTTCCATTTATTTCCAGATGATATGGCTAAGCAATTTGAAAGTGCATATCAAAGTTTTTCTGATAATATCATTACAGCAGAACTTGCTTAAAAGTGTTTGAAGTGTATCTCAATAATCACGCTTCAGGCAGAATTACTAGCACACTTTAGTAATATTCTTTACTTAGAGGGAAGAAATTTAATTGTTAGGTTTCTTCCCTTGCGGTAAAAAATCCCTAATTTTCTTAACTGATAAATTCTGAATATTTTCAGATTATAAGAGAGCGTAAGAAAATGGACTATAAACTGGGAAACAAGATTGCCAATTACCCTTTAAAAATGGATACTGAAACCGGAAACAGCGTTTTTAGTATCTATAAAAATGATTCTATACAAAACTATGTGTCTTCAGACTTTTTAATACCGCATAGAAAAGATTACTTCTTCTTTGCTTTTATATTAGATGTTAGGGACTTTAGCAGGCATTGGATCGATATGAAACCTTATGACATTCAGTCCAGAAAACTCTATTTTACAGATCCCTCACAAGTACAATTAAAGGAAGAAAGTTGTGCTTTGCATGTTTATAACATGAATATCACGAAAGAGTTTCTTTCGCTGGATAGCTTAAATACACTAAAAGATCTTCCTATTTTGCAGAATCCTCATCGGGGGCATGTTTTACATCTTAAAGAGAGGGATTATCAATTTCTATTAGAAACCCTTGATAATATCTATGCTGAATATCAGAACGAGAGCCAGTGGCAACACAGTATGTTATTGTCTTACGTGAGCATTTTTTTAATTTATTGCAGCAGATTGTATGCAGAGCAATTTGAGAATATTAAAGATCAGCCAGAGTCGTTATTACTATCAGATTTTCTAGATCTTGTTGGTGAGAAATTTCGTGTACAACATGAAGTTTCGCAGTATGCAGAGCAGCTAAATATCTCTGCAGGTTATCTGGGTGATACGATAAAGCAGCAAAGCGGTAAATCTGCAATTGCGCATATACAGGAGCGTATTGTACTTGAAGCTAAGCGACTTATTTATTTTACAGAAGATTCTATGAAAGAGATCGCTTACAGTTTAGGTTTTGACGATGCTTCCTATTTTAACCGTTTTTTTAAGCGGCATACCACATTTACGCCTTTAGCTTACAAAAAGCATATCCGGAAAATGTACCAGTAATTCCTGAAAGTCTTCAATACATGCACTGCTGCCTCATTTTATCTTTGTTTAAAATTAAAAACTACGATTATGAGATCAGTATTGATAACAGGAGCCAATAAAAGCTTAGGTTTTGAATTGGCCAAAATAATGCTCAAAAATGATTACTATGTATTCTTAGGAAGCCGGACCAAAGAAAGGGGAGTGGCTGCAGTTGAAAAACTGAAGAGTGAAGGCTTAGAAAATGTACAACTGGTACAAATAGATGTAACAGACAAGAACTCTATAAAATCTGCTGCAGGAGTAGTTAAAGAGAAATGTGGAAAACTGGATATTCTGGTGAATAATGCAGGAATACTAGGCGGAATGGATCAAAAAGCAGTTAGCGTATCTTCACAAACCGTAAGAGATGTTTTTGATACTAACTTCTTTGGGGTGATTAATGTTACCCAGGCATTTCTTGAACTTCTGAAAAAATCTGATAGTCCCAGAATAAGCAATATCACTTCTGGCTTGGGATCGCTTACTTTACATTCTGATCCTGAATGGTCACATTATGATGTGAAAAGTGCAGCATACGGACCTTCAAAATCAGCGCTTAATGCCTATACTATCGTATTGGCTTATGAGCTAAAGGATCAAAATTTTAAAGTGAATGTAATTGATCCCGGTTATACCGCTACAGATTTTAATAACCACGGCGGCCCATTTAAAGTAGAAGATTCGGCTAGGTTTTTATATGATCATATTGATCCCGCAGAAGATGGGGCAAATGGAACCTATTTTAGTCACGAGATCGAAGAAGAACCACATGTGAGTCCGTGGTAAATTTAAATTAGTCATCAAAAAACCGCCTATAACAGGCGATTTTTTTATGCTTTTTAATCGATTTTTATATTCCGCTATAATATTTATATTGCCGCCGTGTCTTATGTTATAGTTAATAAGAATTTTCTTTCATGTAATTAAGAGAGTTTTCAATTCGTAATTTTAATCCTAATCTATTTTAATATTTAATTTTCTTATACTTATGCCTATTTTGCTTTTATACTTTTGTGAGAGTATGTATTATAAATTTATAGAGCTACTCAAATAATTATTCGATAAAATGCGTTTTTTAATCGATTATATGCGTTTTTTGCTTATTTTGCGCGCTTTATAATTCTATTACTTCTGTTTAAAGGAAGTTGAGAATGGAATTAATAGTAGCCCAACTATGAAAATAAGAAATCTACACTTATGTGCATTAATCTTCTTTTGCTGTAGTCTGCAGTCAAAAGTATTTGCTCAAAATAATTATTTACTGCGATCTACAACCAGCATTAGCGGGGCTTCAGCAAAAATTGAAGCTAATGGTAACACATATTTAGTTCAGCAAGTAATTGGCCAGTCAGCCATAGGGACCTACACAGCTATTCCATATGATATAAGGCAAGGTTTCATTCAACCCAATATTTTAAGCAAAATTGTTGATGTAAATGTACCTACCAGTTTAATAGTAGATGTATATCCCAACCCCTTTAAGTCATCGGTTTTTTTAGAATTTGAGGAAGAAATAAAAAGTACCATCAATGTAGTGGTTTACAATATGATGGGCGTACAAATTTTATCTAAACTGTTTCAATCAAAAGAAAAGGTAGAACTGCAGCTGGATCAACTACCATCTGGTGAGTACATCATAAAAGCGCGAACAAACAATATGCAGTTTATTTCAAAAATATTAAAACAATAAAGCTCCACGATTAAATCAAGGCATTCACCCAAATCACTCCCAATGAAAAAAACATTACTACTATCCTTTTTCTTTTTCTGTTGTGCCCTTGCGGGATTTTCTCAAACACCGGGCATTAGCTATCAGGCAGTTATTTTAAATCCGGAGGCAGATTCAGGTTCTCAAAATGATCTGTTTAGCGATAAAGAGATAACTATTCGTTTTACAATTATTAATGATCAAAGTACTGCAGAATATAAAGAATATCACGAAACAGCTACTGATGCTTATGGAATGATAAATTTATATATAGGTCAAGGTATACAAATAAGTTCTACCGATTTTGAAGGCATTAACTGGAATGGACTTTCTAAAAAAGTAAAGGTAGAAATTGATTTTACCGGTTCTAATTCAAACTTCAAACCCTTAAGTGAACAGGAATTAACTTACATTCCGCAGCCGGAAGCCACTGATTATTCACAAATAATATGGGATAATGCAGATGCTATAGATAGTGAGATAACACGGGCTACCACAGCAGAAAGTGAATTGGAAAGCAGTTTGCTTATTGAAATGAATACGCGGGAAGATGCAGATGCTCTTAAGGAAGACACTTCTAATAAAAGCACAGATATCATCCTTGACGCTGCATCAGATACAAAATATCCCAGCGTACGATCTGTAAAGAAATATGTTGATGAAAATTCGGCTCTTACGCTGGCAGGATTAAATCTAAAAGTGGACAAAGAAATTGGAAAAGGGCTTTCAACAGAAGATTATTCAACCGCTGAAAAAACTAAATTAGCCGCCATTTCAGGAACAAACACCGGCGATCAAGATCTAAGCAGTTATGCGACAAATACAAATTTAGCTTTAAAGGCAGATTTAGCTTCGCCAACATTCACAGGAACTGTTTTAGGGATTACCAAAACAATGGTAGGCTTGGGAAATGCAGACAACACCAGCGATGCTGATAAACCAGTTTCCACCGCTACGCAAACTGCAATCGATCTCAAGGTCGACAAAGTAACCGGAAAAGGTCTTTCTACAGAAGATTATTCCACCGCTGAAAAAACTAAATTAGCTGCAATTTCAGGAACCAACACTGGTGATCAGGATCTCAGCAGTTATGCGACAAATACCAATTTAGCTTTAAAGGCAGATATTGCTTCACCAACATTTACAGGAACTGTTTCAGGGATTACCAAAGTAATGGTAGGCTTGGCAAATGCAGACAATACCAGCGATGCTGATAAACCAATTTCAACAGCAACTCAAACAGCGCTTGATCTAAAAGTGGATAAAGTAACCGGAAAAGGTCTGTCTACAGAAGATTATTCAACAGCTGAGAAAACTAAACTGGCAGCAATTTCAGGAACCAACACCGGTGATCAGGATCTCAGCAGTTATGCGACAAATACCAATTTAGCTTTAAAGGCAGATTTAGCTTCGCCAACATTCACAGGAACCGTTTCCGGGATTACCAAAGCAATGGTAGGCTTGGGAAATACAGACAATACCAGCGATGCTGATAAACCTGTTTCAACAGCAACTCAAACAGCTATTGATCTCAAGGTCGACAAAGTAACCGGAAAAGGGCTTTCAACAGAGGATTATTCCACTGCTGAGAAAACTAAACTGGCTGCAATTTCAGGAACAAACACCGGTGATCAGGATCTCAGTAGTTATGCTACAAATACTAATTTAGATTTAAAGGCAAATATTGCTTCGCCAACATTCACAGGAATTGTCTCAGGAATTACCAAAACTATGGTAGGCTTGGGAAATGCAGACAATACCAGCGATAGTGATAAACCTGTTTCCACCGCTACGCAAACTGCGATCGATCTAAAAGTAGACAAAGTAACCGGAAAAGGTCTTTCTACAGAAGACTATTCCACAGCTGAAAAAACCAAACTAGCTGCAATTTCAGGAACAAACTCCGGAGATCAGGATCTCAGCAGTTATGCGACAAATACCAATTTAGCTTTAAAAGCAAATTTAGCTTCGCCAACATTCACAGGAACTGTTTCAGGGATTACCAAAGGAATGGTAGGCTTGGGAAATGTAGACAATACAAGCGATGCTGATAAACCTGTTTCAACAGCAACTCAAACAGCGCTTGATCTAAAAGTTGACAAATTAACCGGAAAAGGATTATCTACTGAAGATTACACAACAGCTGAGAAAACTAAACTAGCTGCCATTTCAGGAACAAACACCGGCGATCAGGATTTGAGCAGCTATGCGACAAATACGAATTTAGACCTAAAAGCAGATATCGCTTCACCAACATTCACAGGAACTGTTTCAGGAATTACCAAAACTATGGTAGGTTTAGGAAATGCCGACAATACAAGCGATGCGGACAAACCTATTTCAACAGCAACTCAAACAGCGATCGATCTCAAGGTCGACAAAGTAACCGGAAAAGGTCTTTCAACAGAAGATTATTCAACCGCTGAAAAAACAAAACTGGCAGCAATTTCAGGAACCAACACCGGTGATCAGGATCTAAGCAGTTATGCGACAAAAACCAATTTAGCTTTAAAGGCAGATATCGCTTCGCCAACATTCACAGGAACTGTTTCAGGGATTACCAAAGCAATGGTAGGTTTAGGAAATGTAGACAATACAAGCGATGCTGATAAACCAATTTCAACAGCAACTCAAGCTGCTATTGATCTAAAAGCAAATTTGGCTTCGCCTACTTTAACCGGAACTCCGCTGGCACCTACAGCTGCATCAGGTACTAAAACAACTCAAATAGCAACAACTGCCTTTGTTGATAATGCTGTAAGTACCGCTACAACCGGCACTTTCGTAGACTTAACTACTAACCAGACTATTGCCGGAGGTAAAACATTTAGCAATGATATTACTGTAAATAGCATTAGAATAGGAAGAGGTATTGGTAATAACAGTGAAAACACCGCAGTAGGTAGTTCTGCATTAGGTTCAGGTACAGGTTCAAGAAATTCAGCTTTTGGTAATGGTGCTATGAGAAGCTATACAGGAACCGGTTTTGACAATAATACGAGTGTGGGTTACAATAATCTACCCGGCTTAACAACTGGAAGTGGTAATACCTCTGTAGGTGCAGAGTCTATGATGGCCTTAATAACAGGCACTTCAAATACCTCAATAGGAAATCAATCTTTGATCAATACTACAGGTAGTGGGAATGTGGGTGTAGGTAAATCATCTGGAAGTACTATTTCCAGTGGTTCAGGAAATACTATAATTGGCACTGGAGCAAACGTCTCAACAAATGATCAAAATAATTCAACGGCCATTGGTTATCAGGCCATATCTCCAGCAAGCAACACCATTCAATTAGGAAATTCCGGCATTACTCTCGTTAATACCAAAGGAGCAATTACCTCAGGCGGAACTGTTACAGCTACTTCTTTTGTAAAATCGGGCGGAACTTCAACAGAATATTTAATGGCAGACGGAAGTGTTTCTTCCGGGGCTACACCTGTAAGAGAAGTAGCAGATGAATTTTCTGCAACAGCGTCTCAAACAACTTTTACTTTAACGCAAACACCATCTGTAAACAGCAAGGTAAAAATGTATGTGAACGGTATACGAATAAGTAATTTGGCTTATAGTATAAGTGTAAAGACGTTAACCTATGTACCTGCTAACAATGGAAATTACGCATTGAGCGAGAGTGACAGAATTCAATTTGATTTTTATTATTAATTATAGTCTAAGATCAAATTAAACATGATTCAAAAAATAACTATTCTATTTCTGCTATTCCTCATAAATTGGAGTGTTCCCGCTTATAGCCAGGTGTTGCCCCAAGAAGATCAACTTATTGCCTATTACCCTTTTTCTGGCAATGCTGATGACAGTAGTGGTAACAGCTATAATGGTGTTATTACAGGAAACCCTGTTCTAACCGCAGATAGATTTGGCAACGACAATTCAGCCTATAGTTTTGATGGTGATGGCGACTGGATTTATTTTGGCGATTCCATGCTTTCTCAATTTGTTAATAATACAGATGATTTTACTATTAGTCTTTGGGCTAAATCTGCATCTACAGCAACTCAGGATCTCATTAGCTATGGCGAAATGGTAAGTTGTGGGGGAGGACGTTACGGGGCAATTGCCAGATTAGGTGACAATATTCAATTTAATAGCTGCAATGCCGCATTTAACAGTGCTTCGGGCGGTGCAAATAGTGATGACATTTGGCATCAATACATATTTGTCTGGAATAAGATCACAGGCAGAAAAGTTTATAAAGATGGAGTACAAATAGGTGCTAATACAGAAACGGGCACTTTTAGAATTATGAATTCAGGATTAGCCTTAGGTAGAGGTTTTATTGACTGGCCTGTAGGCACACTTTTTAATGGTGAGGCTGATGAATTAAGATTATGGAAAACTGCATTAACGGCAACAGAAGTTTTAGATTTATACAGTTATGAAAGCGACACAGCAAATACAATTAGCGCTTTACCTATACCTAAATTAAAAACAATCAATAAAAATGGTCAACTCTCTATTTCAGCTAATGAACAGATAAATAAAAACGGGGCCATAGGATCTGGCAAAGGTTTATCTGCTAACGGGAGTAATATTTTATATGAGTTAAACGGTTTAACTCAGGAAACCGCAGGCGTAAGTGCTTATCAAATAAAACAGAATTTTCCATTAGCTCCTGATGGTGTGTATTGGATTAGTAATTCAAATCTAAACGAGGGTATACCTTTTCAGGTTTACGCAGATATGACCACAGATGGCGGTGGCTGGATGTTATTAAATGTAGGAGCGGGAAATATTGCCGCGCCTCAAGTAAGCGTAGTTACATCACCTGATGTTTTGGGTTATTTACCCAGAACAACCGTTATAGAATTAGCTAAACTTTGTAAAGATGTGCAGTTAAGGTCAGGAGCATCTTCGGTGTCTTATGCAAATAAAACAACTTCAACATCACCACTGGCCATTGGCGCATTACAAAGTGATGCAACAGATGTTAATGGTGCTGCAACCTGGGCAAATGGAGCTTCATCTACTTTTGTGGTTGACTCAGGTTCCTGGCTCTGGGCATATTGCTGCCCCGGCGCTGCAGCGGGATGGCCTAAAATGTACCACTCAAGTAATTATGCCGGGGGCGTACATTGGTTTGCAGATTTGGGCCTCGGCAGAACAGCAAACAATGCAGATGCGTGGTTTTCTACCTGGATCAGGTAAAAAAACAAATAGCCAATGACCAAAAACCGCCTAAAATTGGCGGTTTTATAATGCTTTTAAGCCGATTTTATCACTAAAGATTTACGTGTAAATTATCTGATGCCAGATTGTATTGCTTAAATTTAGTATTGATCAAGCAACTTTCTGGATGGTTAAAATCTATAATTTACGAATTGTTCCTCACGACGTAATTTTTGAGGAAATTGATCAGTTTAAGCGAAAATTTGAAACCTTATTTAGTAAACAATCACTCGTAAGATCAAAACCCCATATTACACTTGCTGCATTTGAAATGGACACTCAGCAGGAAAATACTATGCTCAAGGCTTTTAACGAATTATCGAGCATAGAAAAATTTAAATTAGAGATTGAAGGTTTTGATATATTTGAGAATAATGCTAACGTGTTACTACTAAAAATAGCTGCAAATAAAGAAGTTAAACACATACATACACTTGTGAAAATACTGTGGATTAGAGATCTACATAGAAAACTTACTACAATAAAAATTCCCGCTACTCCACATATCACAATTTCTAAAACCAGCGGAACGAAAATGCTGCATGACAGCTTATCTTATTTTTCAAAAATCGAATATATTAGACAACTGGCAGTTAACAAATTGACTTTGGTTTCCAGACGTCAACATGAAACCTGGGATTGGGAATATCATATTCCACTTGGTGAGTGAATGGACTTCTGAAAAACCCAGCCTAAATAAGAGGTTTTTGATGCTTTTATGCCGATTTTTAGTGCGTTTAGATATCTAAACCTAATCGCCACTAAAAATTCCAGAATAAAATAAAGCTCCTGTTTATTCACGTACAATTTCTGTCAACTCAACTACAGAAAATTGCATCTGGGCGAAAGAAATACATCTCGCTACCTCTTATTAATAGTTTTACATATGTAAATGAAACATAAAGTAAATCTCTGGAGAGGTCACTAAAAAGAAACATTTATAATTCTTAATTACCATTTAGTTGATGCTAAAAAACCGCTTACAACAAGCGGTTTTTTAATGCTTTTAGACCGATTTTTCCTCAATCTAAACTATTTTTTGAGTTCGGAAAATGTAAAATTTCAGGAGGTTTTAACTATCTAAAGTTAAAGAATATTAATATTGATAATACGTATTTATTTCATCGATATATTGTTTAAAATTAACATCATGAAAAAACTACTTAGATTAATAACATTAGCACAAATGGCATATTACACTTATGATTGGGTAAAGAACAAGCGCTCATTTAAACAGGAGTTTGTGCCCAATCTTAAAAAGGTAAAAAGAAAGCTTTTCTAGAACTGCCAATCCTGTGAGCCAAAAATATTTGGCTTGGCTCCTTATTTTTTCGCAATAGCAAAAGTCTAAAATATATTCTTTAAGCTATTCAAAAGTATGCCGCTGCTCTTCAGTAACAGAGGCATTTAGGAGTTCGTTATAGGTTCTTATTGTATTAAAATCACGTGTGATTTCGCTAGAAAGCACAATCCCGGAAATTCCGACTTTTAAAAGATCGCTTACTTCGTTTGTGGTTATTTCGCCAAAAGCGAGGATAGGCGTTTTTGTATTTAAAGCTTCTGTGATTAGTGTGTAACCATTAAGACCCAAAACACAACTTTTATTCTCTGTGGTGGCATTATCAGCCTTAAAAGGACCCAGACTTATATAATCAACCTCTGCAGCAAGCACTGCTTCACAATCCTGAAGTGTATTTGCGGTAGCGCCAATTATTTGCCAGGGATATAACTTTTCTCTGATTAAAGTAGGGGAGAGCGGCTGGTTTTTTAAATGTATGCCGTCTGCTTTGATTTCTTTAGCCAACTCATAATTATCGCAAATAATCAGACGTGTTTGAAAATGAGATGTGATTTTAATAGCTTCTTGAGCTAGTTGTGACATCTCATTTTCTGATGCATTCTGCAAACCTAACCGCACCAATTCAATACCGGCAGTACACGCATTCTGAATATTTGCCAAATGCTCTTCCTGAGTATTTCCCTGAGATACATAATGTAATTTTGGGATGATCATATCTTGATTTTAATAATTTGGTAAACAGATTCTTGTTAAAAATACTGATCCTGAAAGCACAGCGCATTAAAACAACAATAAATCGTAATTTGAAAGAAGCCTTTTCAGCGACTGAGAAATCACACAAGTGACTCTGGTATTGATAATTATATGATCAATAGCTACACGTGCGATTTCTCGCTGGCGCTCAAAAAAACCTTTCTTTAATTAAATAATTTATTCCGCTTCTGTAAGAGAGTCTGCCATGGCCAGCTCTTCATTTTCTTCATTAGAAGCAGGAACAGAATCCTTAAGTCTTGTAAATTCTTCTACACGCTCTGCATCATCTTCCTCACCTGTGAAATAAGGAAACACATCCATAATAGGTGACTCAGAAACAGCCGGGATGCTGTATTCTCCCATTGTATCTTTCATCGTGCTCACCGTATGCTCAAAAGCTTCTTTTACATCGTTGGCCTGCACCAGAAGATAAATATTTGTTTTGCGCTCTTTCCCGCTTTCTTCGTCAAAAGCGATCAATGCAACCTTAGATTTAAACCAGCGATCACAATTCTCAAAAGGATGAATCTCAGCATAATTAGCCACTTTAATATTCGTGATCTTAATTTCTTCACCTTCCATTAAATAAGCGGCCATTTCTTCAGTTATTCTGCTTTCGGCCTCTGTATAAGAAACAGCATCTACTAAAAAAGGTTCGGTTTTTACCTTTTGCTTACCAGACGCTTCGTCAAATTTTCTGTATTTTATTTTGCATTCATACCACGTTGCACTCATATCTTTTCATTTTTAAGAATTCAAAAATAGGATTTAGCTCTGGGCGAAAACCTCCTAAAAATAGATAGATATTCACAATTTAGAAGCTGATTTTTTAGATCTTTTAAAGTGAGGGGGTTAGGATGCTAATGGGAGAAATGTTATTTAGTCGAATAGTTATTTATGAAATATGACTATCAATTAATCCCGAAAAATAGCCTGTTTTTCGGCGGTTTTTATATGTTTTATACTGATTTTTAATTCATTGTATTTGTTTGGAAAATAATAAGGACGATTAACTAAGGGAGAGAGAAGCGGGGTTACTTTTAGAAAATACATTTAAAAGTTTGAGTAATTATCTTCTATAATCATTAAATTACACCAATAGTATGATGATATAATTATGGGCACGGTACGTAAAACGGTAACCTTTACCGAAAAGCAGGATAAATGGATAAAAGCACAAATTAAAGCTGGTGAATTTACTAACGACAGTGAGTATTTGAGAAATCTCGTACGTCAGGATCAAGCTAATCATGCTAAATTTCTTGCACTTAAAAGTAAGCTTGATGAAGGGCTTGCAAGTGGCGCGGGCACCAAGTCGTTGCCTGAAATTATGCAAGAAGTTGAAGCGCGTATGCAAGAAGATGGGCGTTTATAAACTCTCCCGCAAAGCAGAAATTGATTTAGCCGAGATGTACGAATTTGGAATCTATAAATTTGGACAGCTACAGGCACAAAAGTATTTTTTAGGCATGCACAATGTTTTTTTTTGTTCTTGCTGAAAACCCTAATTTGGGCAGAGATGCATCAATGTTTATAGATGATCTAAAAAGATTCATTGAAGTTATAATTAATTTAAAAAAGCAATCAAGCGTCTTTTATCGGCTATTTTAAAAACGGCTAATTATAGCTTACACGCGAGAATTCCCTCTATAATCTAAAAGTAACCTTTTTGCACAATAATGTTCTGGGTTATGTATTTTAAGCTTTGGTTAAGAGCAAAAGTAATTCAACAGTGACTTAAAGAATTTTTAGACTAAAATGTTTTTTCTACAGTGTTAATGAAACACTTTTATTCGACGACGTAAGAGAGGAATGTATGGAGTGGTTAAATCTTCAAAAACAACTTTTTATTATCTTAAATAAAACCTACTATTTAATATGTTATTTTAATTTATCTAAGACATTAAATTAATATTTATAATTGATTTACAGCATTATTAGTAAAATTTCATTATCGATTAATAGAATCTTTATTAATTTGTTGAGTTTTAAATTCAACATAAGGAGCAAAGGATGCCCAATAAAAACCATTTAAGAATAATTGCAGATAGACAGCTAGAAGAATCTGGACAAGTAAAGTTTAATTACGGTTTTGGAGAAAATGAAGATGAAACCAATATAGAGCCTAATTATGTATTTATGGCCAGAGCGTTTCGGGAAGATTTAAGATCTTATCGGAGTGACTTAGAGGTAAAAGCAGCAGCAAAAGATGAGACAATTGATGTTCCTTTTGATGTAGATTACGTAGAAATAGATTTTATGGGACAGTTTCATTTAGAGAAGTACTATGCTATATGGTACAACACTTTTGGACTTGAAGGCGTAAGTTTCACCAATTTTAATAGAACAGCCTTATTTTCTATTACCGATAGGGATAAATTTCAAGTATTTATTTCTAGTGTTGAGGGCTTAATTAATAAAGGTTTAGCCCAAAATATAGAAGCTAATTTTAATAAGAATGTACTTTTTGTAAAAAATTTTAAGCTTCTCTCGCTAAGTGATGTTTTGCGTGTAAATGCAGAAAATATAGGAAACGTAGTTGTTCTTAAGACAATTGAACTACCAGCTAGTCCAGTAATTGAAAAAGATATTCTTAATGCCTTGGAAAATTACTTGATAATTCATCAAATTTCATATGAAATTAATAGAGATACACATAGATTAGAGCTTTATGATGCTAAACTAGATGAGCTTATTACAATTGCTCAAAATTTTGATATTATAGAAAGCATAACGTCCTCTCTTTCTGGAGTTGTGCGACCAGGGGTGTATAATGTTCCTAATAGGGGTTTTGGTTTTGAAATAGCAAATGCGGAAGAGGAGCTTCCTTTAATTGGAATATTAGATACTGGAATAAGTATGCAAACTCCACTTGCCAGTATCACGCTACGAGATGATACTTTTACATTAGATGGTAATCCATTAATTGATGATTGTGGTAATCATGGGCACGGTACAATGGTAGCAGCACTAGCTGCATTGGGAAGACGCAATCATAGTAATAACTTTGAAGGTGAAATAAATGCGGATGCAAAGTTACTGTCCATCAAATTAATAGGACGTGGTGAGGGTTATCTTTCTGAAAAAAAAGTAATTGAATTGCTTTATAAAGCAAAAGATAAATACCCTCAATTAGGAATTTTTGTCTTAACCATTTGTTATAAAACTCATAAGAAAACTAACGAAGCATTCTCTAATTATACATACGAACTGGATAAATTTGCATACGAAACTGATAGCCTAATTTTTATAAGTATTGGGAATAATGGTCATGCAATGAATGAAAATGTTGATTATGACTTAAATTATTTTAATAATGAGCATACTAATTTAAATACTCCAGCTGACTCAATGAATAATATGACTGTGGGTGCAGCTGCAGATGGCTTATATAATGGTGTGTTTAATGGTATCTCATCAGGTAAAGAATTTCCTGCTATCTATAGTAGAACGGATCATATTGACCTTAGTGCCATATATTCTGTTAAGAAGCGTAATAAAAATCTTTTTAAGCCAGATGTTATTGAAGGTGGAGGAGATTATGGATTCTACAATCCTAACACAATAGATTTTATGGATAATGCAGCTGTGTCAGTTATATCATCTAATCCTGCTCTTGGATACACTAAAGAAGTAGGTACAAGTCTAGCAGCGCCACTTACAGCTAATCTTGCTGCAAAACTTAAAATTATTTATCCAGATTTAAAATCGCAAACATTAAAAGCTTTGATAATCAATGGGGCATCTTTAAAAAGTATAAAGTATCCAGATGTCAACAAATCTTTACTGAATAGAACTTCTGGTTATGGGCTTATTGATGTTGAAAAGACTGTTTTTTCAGATCAGAATAGTGTAACATTGATATTAGAAGATAGCATCCAAAGCAGTGAACAAAAGATATACCCTTTAAACTTTCCAGATTACCTAATTTCAATAAATTTAGGCAAAACTAATCGGGTGCTTAAAATAACAGCTACATTATGCTTTAGTTTTTTACCATTACAGCACAATCAATTAACATATTGTCCTTTGCATATGGCATTTAGTGTTTTTAGGAATCATTCTTCAGATGATATTAACCGAGTGAAACGAGTACTAGATTCAAAGTTGCGTACTACATTGAGTTGGTCTCAATCTGCAAGAGATAAATCTACCCCAGCACCTTATAGTAATGTTCAAAAAATTGAATTTAATGTCGATGTTGCACAACTGAGAAGTGAAGGGAAAACCTTTAAATTAGCAGTACAGGCTCTATTATCAAATCAAATTATGGCATCTCAGATTGAGACTTATCCAACAGAATTTAATTTTTCTTTAGTTCTAAATATTGAAGAAACAATAAGAGCTAATACAGGTCGTCTATATGACGAATTAATTGCTGTAAATAATGTTGAAATTATTAATATAGCCGAAGCTGACTTAGAAGGAGAAGTTTAAGGGTTAACCTCAAGAGATTTTTTTTCTGCAATGACAAGGGCTTTCCATATATGAATATCAATTTTAGTAATGGACTTTACATCTTTATCACTTTGTTTAAATAAACTACGCTTTAATGCAGTAATAAGCGTTTTTTGAATACTGTAGTATGATAGACCTTGGCTCAGTTTCATGATCTTTGTTGCTTCACTTTTGTTGCTTAATAGAAAACCACTCTTGCTTAATGTTAATTCAACAAGGTTTTTAATTTGTTCAGTATTTGGTAAGGAGAAACCTATGATACTATCAAATCTTCTAGTTAATGCAGAGTCTAACATTTCCTTTTGATTAGTCGCAGCAATTACAATACTACTTTGAGGTAAATAATCAAATAGTTGAAGTATGGTATTAACTACACGTTTCATTTCTCCGTGATCTTGACTGTAATCACGTACTTTTCCTAAACTATCAAATTCATCAATAAAGATTATACAGTCCTCAAGAGCTGCCTTCCTAAAAATTTTTGATAGATTTTTACTCGTCTCACCCAATTTAGAAGAAACTATTGCTCCTAAATTGACAACAACCATCATTTTTTTTAATTCTCCAGCAATGATATAAGAAGCTAATGTTTTCCCACAACCAGATGGTCCGTGTAATAATAGTTTGTTAGAAACTGGTAGCTTGAAATTTTGTAATAATTCAATTTTTTCGTGCTCTTCAATGAAATGTTCCAATTCTCCCATTACCGCATCATCAGCAACAATGTTCTCTAGAGAATAATCGGAAGTGATTTTTTCAAGAATTAAATCTTGCAAGTCACGATCATCCTGACGCTGTTGATAAGAATCTGAGCCTACTTTTGTCAAGCTATTAGCACTTTGTTGACGCATTGACTCTTTAAGAATAGATTGCAATTGAATTGCAAAATTCACTTTCTTAGTCTTTTTAGAATGTTCAACAAGCTCATTAATCACTGTCAATAGGCTTTCTTGGTCATTTTCAAGACCATACTTTGCTATCTCTTTTATGTAATCAAATTGGCTCAATTATTCTTAAATTTTGTGCAAATATAACGAACTAAAATAAGGTTCTATTATATTATATCTTCTAATGTAGGTATTTCATTTTATCTTTGAAATGTTTAAATATTATAATTTTAATTTGATTGAAAAATAATTCACAATTCGAGGGGAGGGAAGTATGTTGATTTTGGTTGAAACTAATAAATTATATATGCAAATTAATTTTATAAAATTAGCGGCTATTATTACATAGTCTTCTCTCATTAAATACCAATTTAAATTTTGCACTATAATTTATATTATGTAAAATAGAATATTTTACAACCTATGTTTCTCTTGTTTTTGTTCTGTTCTCCACTTTTGCTCCATTTTAGTCTTTTATACATCTACACGACATATAATCATTTATAGGGCTTGAATCACGTAAAACAGCTTTCTGGCCGTCACGTATTCTAAAGACGTAAACAAATGCGTTTCCTTTAGATTTTTTATCTGCCGTACCAGTCCAGTAATAACCCACAGAACCAAGATCGTAGAAATAGAAATTATCTGTGTTATAAATGCGCTTACCAGATAAGGTCGCATTAAACTGTGAATTTCCGCCAACTGTAAGTTCGTTAAAATCTGCACCGTGACCGCGTACAAGCTTTTGCCAGTCGGCATCTGTGGGCAACCGCCAGCCATCACCCAGCGATTTACATGCCAGCGCTGCACCTCTTAATGTATATAAACGCCCATTCTTACAATCATTATTATAGCATACAGACAGCGAATTCTCAAGATTGATGTCATTTGCAGACCAGATCTGGCCGTTTATGATTATGCTTTTAGAATTGGTTACAGTTGCCAGATCTTCACTGCTTAGTGTTGCCATGTGGGCATTTGTAAAGACAGGATTTTGTAATGTGGGTTTTGTAAAGCCACCGGGATTTACCGGTTCTTTATCATCTGGCGGGTCAGTTTCTGTGTCAGTACCTTCAGTTGGTTTTGCGGGTTCTTCCTCTACAGGAGTTTCGGCGATTGTAGAATCTACTGCTACGGGTATAGCTTCTTCAGCTTTTATTTTGTCTATGGGAGTATTTCCTTTTCCGGAATACCAGAAAATTGCGCCCACAATTAGAATTACGGGAATCGCAATGAGCAGTATTTTTTTGAGTTTGTTATCTGGTTTTGTCTCTTTTGTATATGCTGTAACAGGTTTAGCTTTCGCGAAAGCAGTATTTGTAGTTCCGCTATCGTAATTAATATCTGAGACCAGTCGCTCTATTCCTGCTTTAAAATCTTTAGACAGATCGATATGCTGAAAACGCGCCAGCCGCATGGGCGCCTCACAGTTATCTATACGTACAGGGATGATGGTCTTGTCTTTGCTCATGGCATACGAAGCTTCATCCATCACATTATTAGATGCCACCGAATTGACTGACAGTATGATAATTAGAATATCAGATTTTGTAATTTCCTGTTGTATGGTCTGGTCCCAGTGTTGCCCGGAACGTATGTTAGCATCAAACCAAATATTAAAGCCCTTATCACGCAAAATATCTACCAGCCGTTTTACATAATCTATGTCTGCCCGTGAATAGCTTATAAATAGATTTTTGCCCATAACGATGCCTTTATGTAAATATACATTCTGATTATTAGCGGTTTAAGGGTGATTTCACCTCTATTTTAGGGGATTTTAATGCTGTTATTTTGGCTCTTTAAGCAGGACATTTTTAGATTTTATGCCACTTATAAAACACAAATTCTTTGCTAATTACCGTGCATAAGCCAGATAAAGCCACATTTCTGTATCTGTAATGTAAAAATTAACCACTACTCCCACTTTGCTCGCTGGCATATTACTAAGCACAGTTGCTGCCTGGTACGGCGTGGGCACAGCATTGTAAACAGATGTAGATTGTGTAGAAGTTACATAAGTGCCAATAGCCGGTACGGTATTGTAATCTGTATTAAAAAAAGCGGTGCTAATGTTGCCATAATACAACTGTGCGTATAAAACCCAGCCCAGATTGATCTGGTCTGCATACGTGCCAGAATATACATAACCATACAGTTTCTCACGGTCTGTAGGTGTGTAACTCGCAACAGGATCTGTATAATTGCTCTGTATAGGTTCTGTTGTGCTTGCAGGCGTTATGGCCGGTGTGTCTACGTTTGAGTAATCTGTATCATCATAATCATCTGGATCTGTATTTGTAAAACCAGATTGATCATACTCCACGGGATCTACAGGATCGGGATCAACCGGAGTATCTATAGAGCCAAGGGCAGCAAATACAATTATAAAAAACACAAAAATCAATGAGATCGCACCACCTGTGATGAGCAGTATTTTTAAAACCGGTGTGCCAGATGATTTTTTAAACGGTGGATACGGTTTATATGGTGGTTTAGGCGGTTTTTCTCCCGGTTCATCTTCTTTATCTATATCGTGAATGAGCTGTTTTAAACCTTCTTCAGAATGGCTGCCTATAAAGTTGATGTATTGTTTTCGCGCCCAGCGCATGCGCATATCGCAGTTTTCTATCTTTATGGGAATGACCTTTTTATTGAGACTTTCTGCATAACTTATCTCATTAGCTACATTTTCTGAAGCTACAGAAGCTTTAGACAACACCCAGATAATTACATCTGCATTTTTAAGCTGATGCTCGAGTTCATTATCCCACACATCGCCGCCTTCTATATGTTGATCAAACCATACCTCGATCCCTTTATTACGCAATACTTTTACAAGCTGAGTCACATAACCCAGATTTGCACGGGAATAGCTGATGAATATTTTTTTAGAAGACGCCATGATTATCAAGACAAGTACTATAAATATAATAAATATTTAAACGCCAGCGGTTTAAGCTTACGCGAAATACGTTATTGTTACTTTTTACACAATCTGCTGCCAGTGGGTTATTTTGAGCTACTTGGTCTCATTATCCTAATTTTTATTTAAAAAACGTTTTGCAAAAGCTACTCCCCTGCGCTATGTGCTGTAAAAAATGTAATTTTCAATCTAAACAATTAATCTATGTCAACAGGCGGTTCTAAACTCGCGATCTACGGCGCTATCGTAGCCAATACTCTTATTGCTCTAAGTAAATTTGTAGCTTCCTTTTTTACCGGAAGTTCTGCCATGCTCGCAGAGGGAATTCACTCGCTTATTGATACCGGCAACGGTCTCCTGTTATTACTGGGTATAAAACGCTCTCTAAAACCTGCAGATGCAGAACATCCTTTTGGTTACGGAAAAGAGATCTATTTCTGGAGTTTTATAGTAAGTATTCTCATTTTTGCTATGGGTGGCGGTTTTGCTATTTATGAAGGCGTGCACGCTTTACAGGATCCTCACGTTGTAGAAGACCCAACCTGGAATTATATCGTACTTATCGCAGCTATCGTTTTTGAAGGTACTTCTTTAATTATCGCTTTGCGTACTTTTAATAAATCACATGAAACCGGTAGTTTAATAGGCAATATTATAAAGAGTAAAGATCCGGCCAACTTTGCCGTGATCATAGAAGATACAGCGGCCGTGACCGGTTTGTTTATTGCGCTTGTAGGGGTTTATCTGGCGAAAGCGTTAGAGAATCCATATCTTGATGGTTGCGCTTCTTTACTAATTGGTGTGCTTTTATTAGTCGTGGCAACTTTCCTCGCTCATGAGACAAAAGGTTTATTGCTGGGAGAAAGCGCCAGACCTGAGATTCTTGATGATGTAGAGAAAATACTAGACAGTAATGAGAACGTAAAAAAATGGAATTTCCCAAAAACAATGCACTTTGGCCCAGATAGTATTCTGCTGGTAATTGAAGTAGATCTGCTTGATGATCTTGAATTATTAGTTGCTGAAGATATTGTAAACAAACTGCGCATAGAGATCACAGAAAAAGTACCGCAGATAAGTCAGGTATTTATTCAAACCATTAATGATCCCATACGCCACATAACCCGCTTAAAAACCTTTAACCGGAAAATCTAAGCGGTGAGAACTAAGCTAAGCCCCGGTAGAAAATCGGTATAAATGGCTATGAAATCAGGTTTTTATAATCTAAAAATCAGCTTATTAAGCCTGAAAATCGGTTAAAAAAGAGGTAAAATCTGCTGATTTTTTCGTGAAAAACGAAGGATAAATTGCTCCCCTTCCCTACTATCTTATATTATTCTTAAAATGAATTATATGTAGCCCGCTGGCTTTACGTGTGTGCTTACAATTTTGTAATTTAAACAGAAAAATGACTAAGCAGCGTATTAAAATATTCATAATAACTTTTTTAAGCACAGGAATTTTCACTTTTGGTTTTTATTATCTAGATACTCATAAAGTGGTAAATTCAATTTTTCTGGGTGTAATAGGCGGCAGTGTTCTGGCAAGTTTAGCCGCATTGCTCATACCTTTTGTAAGAAAAGGTGACAAGCAGGATCATGATGCATTTTGAATGTTGTGATAAGATTTAATTTTCAATAGATTATAATCATAAAAAAACCCGGTCATAAAGACCGGGTTTTTAGTATAAAATGACCGATTTTTATTTCTTGATCAAAATTTTAGTCTGCTGCACTACTCCATCAACATTAGCTTTGAGGAAATAAATCCCTTTACGCAGTTTGTGCAGATCCAGGTAGATCTCAGATCTTCCTGCATTCACTTTCTCTTTAGAGCTGTATTGCTTGCGGCCAAAGAAATCGTAAAGCTCAAAGCTTACTTTTAGATCACCTGTGCTCTCCACATAAAGTTTAGCAACGTTATGAACCGGGTTTTGAGCAACATGCACGTTAGTTAAAGAAGCAGTAGGTTGTTTACTGTCTGAGCAGCTTCCTAATGTAGCACCATTTCGCAACAGCGCAGGTACTGCATTTTTAGAAACACAAAGTGCCTTCCCTCTAAAGCAAAGTTGTACTTTTTGATTCCATCTGTTGTTTCCACAGCTCACATCTTCTACTGTAACCGTAATTTCTTTTGTCAGGCTACAACCTGAAGCAGTCGTCACCGTTACAGAATATGTAGTCGTTTCTGTAGGACAAGCAGAAATACTTTCTGTAGTTTCACCTGTACTCCATAATACGTCATAAGCATCATCACCTGTGTAGATGTCGCTTACAGCAATTGTCTTACACGTATCGTCGTCATAGCCGGCATAAACTGTGCTGTCATCAGTTGTGCTGAAAGTAATTGCGTCTGGTTGTGAAATAACAACTTCACCAGAAGTTACACTTTCGCCTCGAGCGTCTGTAACGGTAACGCTATATGTACCGGCATCAAGATCTGTCGCAGTAGCACTTGTTTGTGCATCACTCCATTCATAAGAGTAAGGTTGTACTCCGCCAGAAACTGAAACCGTAGCAGTACCATCTGCAGCGTTGTTACACGTAACATCTGTGGTCTCAACAGTATTGAGCACAAACGGCTGCGTGAATTTAAACCTCGCTGAAATTGCAAAGTGATCTGATGTTGTTCTCGTGTAATCACTATCGTAGAACTCATAATGCACAGAAGCAGTATTAGCAATATAATTATCAAACAAACCATCTGTGATCGTGATGTGATCTATCATATTAGGATAGAAAGCGTATGAACGTCTCCCCGCTTCACTAAGTTCTGAAGTAACTACTTTATAATTAGCCGCATCATTTACATATGAAACATAACTTGATACAGTGGTATTAATACCTTCAGCAACGGTCTCATCAACGTCGTCATTATAGTCACCCAGAATTAACACGTTGCGATCTGCATATTGTGCATCAAGCGTGTCTTTAAGAACTTCTACATCATATTTACGCATGTCATATTTAGACTGCAAATCACCCGTATTTGCACGTGCATGTAAAGCAATAATATCAAGTTGCTCTGTAGCACCATTAATAGTAACATCTGCTGTCATTAAAAATGGAAGTCTTCCACTTGCGTAAAAACGGGTATGATCGCTTTCGGGATAATCTACAAGCAAGTCACCGTTACCGCCGTAATAAGGGTGCAGGCTCTTAAGTAAGATTTTAGTAGAAACGGGTTTAACTGTTGATGTTTTATAGATAAAACCTACTTTTTGATGTGGATCTGTACCATAAGGTTCAGGATAAGAAACGCCTTCAGATAATATATAATCGTAACCGGGTAAACGGCTAACAAGATCTGCGAAAAGAACGTCATCAGAAATTTCTTCTACAGTTAAAACATCAAGATCTAGTTTCTTGATAACAGCAAGAACGCTATCTCTCTGTATTTCATCTGAAAGCGGATTACCGGCTGCAGGTGAATTACCTTCGTCACCAAACCATTCTATATTCCACGCAGCGATATCAAAAGTCTCATCTTTAGAAAGATCTATCATATCACCCGGTGCAACATAAGGAGCCGCACAAGGCACATCTGAAGCCATACGTGGTAATAGTTGAAATGTATCTTTAAACCTGCTTACAATTGCAGTTATAGCACCACAATTTTCTGGTTGAGCAAGACCAACTAGACCTTCAACGTCATTATCAATACGCAACTCTGCACCACCGCTTGAATCTGTGATTATATAATTAGAATCACCAAAGAACAATTCACCCGGTGTAGCAAAACTTACATTCTCAATGCGTACCAATTGCCCGGGATAATTTTGAATTTCAGCTAAAGTTACAGTAACCGGAGTGATAGTAGTCGTAGCCGGTGAGTTATTCTCTACCTGAGTAACAGGACTTAATTGTATTAATTCATTGTAAGCGGTGCGGGTACCCTGTACTGTTATAGAATCGCCTATAGCGAAAACTCCTTCACCGTGAACAGCCTGATCGTAAATCGCCATTGCACCGGTAGCATCCTGAATATAAGCAGGACCGCCCAGTTCATCTGCCGCAGTTAAAATACCAGTGATCGTTACTAAAGCACCTTCACTCGCTGCACGTGCTTCAGCAATTGTGATAATTGCATCAGGATCAATTGGGTCTGGCTCAGGTTCCGGAGTAATTATACCTCCAAAACTTTGATCTGTGTTGATATTTCCAAATGTATTAGAAGTGGTAACCGCCCACACAAAATCTTCATAATAACGCCCAGAACCTGTAAGTTGAAGAGAAGCTTCTGCAGCTGTAGCACCCGTTTCTTCTACTCCTATATCTGTACTGGTCAAGCCTGTTGCAGGGCCATCAACAGCAGCAAATGTACCTTCATAGCTTAAAAATTGTATAGTATTTCCTTCTGCATCAATAAGTGCGACTGCATCTGGCGATCCATTTTGAATACTGGAGGGATAAAAAGCTAGAGTACCAAAATGATTATCTTGGTTTGGCAGAATGCCGCTTAAGCTAATTGTATTGTAAATGGCACCGTTATTACCATTGTAAAGTGCAAGAGACCAGCCTGTAAGATCTGTCCCTGCAGTACCAGCAACTTCAATAGCTTCGTTACTGTCTGTACTTACATTGTCATAATGAAGTTCGTTGATAAAAACGATAGTCTCATGAAGAAAGGTCTGGCCTGCATTAACCGCCCCAAAGCTGTTAATATCGGTTATTTCCCAGGTAAAATCGGAATAAAGCTCTCCTTCACCAACCAAGTGTAAAGAACCTGTCTCTGGAGTAGAGCTGGTTTCTTCTACACCAATATCTGTACTGGTTATACCATCTGCTGGCCCGCCAACAGCTGCAAAAGAACCTTCATAGCTTAAAAATTGTACGAGTTCGCCATCTGCATTAACAAGAGCCACACCATCAGGTGAGCCGTTTTGTAAACCTGCTATAGCGAAAAAGATGGTTCCAAAACCACCATTCTCATTTTCAACAATACCAGAAAGATTTACAGTTTTATAAGATGAACCGTCATTACCGTTGTATAGAATTAGAGACCAGCCTGTGAGGTCTGCTCCTGCGTATGCAGCAATCTCAACTCCTTCATTTACATCACCACCTGCATTATCGTAGTGGATCTCATTGATAAAAGCCACAAAATCTGTGGTAACAGGATCTGGATCAGGCGTTGGGTCTGGATCTGGTTCCGGTTCCGGATCAGGGTCTGTACCGGGATCTGTAGATGTACCAAAAGACTGATCTGTATTTACATTGCCAAATGTACTTACAGCTAAAGAAATCCATACGAAATCTGTGTAGGTTGTCCCTGTTCCCGTTAATTGTAGCGAACCGCCTACTGCTTCGGCACCATTTTCTGCAATACCTATGTCTGTACTTGATTGTCCATCTGCCGGGCCGCCAACTGCGACTAAAGTACCTTCGTAGCTTAAAAATTGAACAACAGCATTATTGTTGTCAATAAGTGCTAAACCATCAGGAGAACCATTCTGAATTCCTGATTTTTCGAACGAAAGCGTTCCAAAACCTGAAGATTGATCGGGAATAATTCCTGATAACGCAATGCTACCATACTCGCTGCCATTGCTTCCGTTGTAGAGGGCTAACGACCAACCTTCAAGGTCTGTACCGGCGGGTCCTGAAATTTCGATCGCTTCGCCGGCGTCTGCTCCATCATTGTCATAATGGATCTCATTAATAAAAACTGTTTGTGCATTTAATGACGCTGAAAAGAATACAGCACAAAAAATGACAAACAGAAAGGGTAATTTTCTGATCATTAGAGATAATTTTTAGAGGTTATAATCGTTGCGAAAATAACCCTTCACTACCCTTCCTAATGTTTCGCCAATATTAAATAACGCTTAAGTTATAAACCATTGTTAATACTGCCTTTAGCCATGATACTAGTAGAATTGAATCACCTAAAAAATCATAAAATTATATTTTATAAGTAATTATTAATTAGTGAATTATGAACTCACACTATTGATATTGTAAACAAAAGCGCGATATTTTAACAGCGCCACAAAAACAGCCCCGCCTACTGCATTACCAATCAAGGCCAAACTTTCAAATGACACATAATCGGCGAGAGTGATATTAGGCGAACTTATCAAACCTGCAAAAACTTCTACGTTACCTATGATGCTGTGGTGCAATCCTGTAAAAGCCATAACTGCAGTTACAATATAAATTATTATTATTCTGCTCATAGTATCCTGTGATGACGTTAAAAGCCATGAAAGTAATCCCATGAGCCAACCGGCTAAAATGGCGCTTATGAATATGACAAATGATTCTGCTTTTGTAACATGAACGGCTATCTTTTCTATAGAATCCAGAGTAAAAATTTCTAATTCCGGTCCTATCCAAACCATAAGAAAAGACATGAGATAACCTCCAATTAAATTTCCTATTATAACAAGTCCCCACAGTTTTAACAAACTACCTAAAGAGCGTTTTTTATTCAATACCGGTAGGCTGAGCAAAGAAGTCTGCTCTGTGAACAAAATTGATTGACCCAGAATAACCAGGATGAAACCAATAGGATACACAAAAGCTATTATTTTAAACACAGATTCTTCTGATACCTTATCAGTGAAGAAATAAAAAACAGCACATAACATTAAATAACTGAAACCTATTTCTAATCCCGCAGTGAGCGAACTTAATAGAATACTACTCGAACTGCGATCATAAGTTTCCTGACCTTCAATTATTTGCTGTTTTAATATTTCACCATGAGTTTTTGCTCTGTTATCGTCTGTAGATTCAGAATTTTCGAGCTCATTATCAATATCTTCCTGCTTCTTTTTTTTCTTCTCTTCTTTCTCATTACCGCCATCTATAATTGATTTACTGTCTTTTGAAGAATCATCTCTTTTGTTGTTTTCCGTTGCCATAAAATGTTTATAAAGACAGTAGCCAGACTAGTAGTTTTCTGTCGGGGGTTAAATACATTACCCTTTGGGGGTTAGCCCAAAGGGTATAAAAGCTCAGTATTATGTTATTTTAAATTATTTTATTTGCTGCCGCTCATTGGCCGTTACAGTATTTTTATCAACCGCATCAACTTCTTTATTAGAAAGGCGCGATTTGAACTCATTAATAATTCCGCCTTTTAATAATACCTGAATTTGTCTCTCACTTAATGAATGTCTGGTCTCAAACTCTTCGGTCTTCCCGTTCTCTTTCTTTACCAAAACGTGTATATTGTTTCGGTTAGCAACATCTTCTCTAAGGTTTTTAAAACTAACTATATCTCCCTGCTCAATTTTGTTATAATCTGCTAAGGAAATAAATTCTAATGGCAGAATACCAAAATTAACAAGATTTTGCCATGCAATACGGGCGTAGCTGTTTGCTATCACTGCAACCTGACCCAGATATTTTGGTGCCAATGCAGCATGTTCCCTACTAGAACCCTGGGCATAATTATCTCTGGCAACAACAATGTGCCCGCCATGACTTTCTTTTGATTTTTGTGCGCGATCATAAAATGTCTTATCTATAACTGAATATGAGAATTTACTAATTTCAGGCAGATTACTTCTAAATGGTAAAACCTCTGCCCCGGCACGTAAGATCTCATCTGTAGAGATATTATCTTCCATTTTGAGCAATACGGGCACTTCGGCCTTATCTACCAGAGGCTCTGTTGTGGGTAATGACTTAATATTTGGTCCTTTTTTAAGTTCTATTTTCGACCCGTCTTCAGCGGGAGCGATGAGCATATCTGTATTAATGATCTCTTTTTCAGGTTGTTCATACTTAGGATAAGTCATTCCGAAAAGTTTCTCAAGATCACGAGGATCAGTTATTTTACCCGTTAAGGCAGAAGCTGCTGCAGTCTCGGGACTACATAAATGTACCTGATCATCTTCTGTACCAGAACGGCTGGGGAAATTACGTGGCATTGTTCTCAAACTTATCGTGTCTGATGCTGGTGCCTGACCCATACCAATACAACCCATACAACCTGACTGGTGAAAACGAGCACCTGCTGTTATAAGATTAGCAAAAGCGCGATTATCTATCATATTTTGAATGATCTGTCTTGAGGTAGGATTTATATCGAAAGAAATATCACCATCTACAGTTTTATCTTTTACTATGGCTCCAGCCATCCAGAAATCTCGTAATCCCGGGTTTGCAGAAGAACCAATCACTACCTGTCCTATTTCTTTACCTTCTACTTCTCTTACAGGAACAACATTTCCGGGACTTGTAGGTAATGCTATTAGAGGAACAAGATCATCTAGAATTATCTCGTCATGCAAATCATATTCGCAACCTTCATCAGCGAGAAGTTCTGTCCAGTCTTCTTCCCGATGTTGGGCTTTTAAAAATTTTCTGGTCTCATCGTCACTTGGGAAAACGGTAGTGGTCGCTCCCAATTCTGCCCCCATATTTGCAATGACATGTCTGTCCATGGCGCTTAAATGCTTTAAACCCTCACCATAATATTCAATAATTTTTCCTACGCCACCTTTTACATCGTAACGTCTTAGCATCTCAAGAATGACATCTTTTGCACTCACCCAGTCAGGGAGTTTACCCGTAAGTTTTACGCCCATCACTTGAGGCATCTTTACAAAATAAGGTTGTCCCGCAATTGCAGCAGCAACATCAAGCCCGCCGGTACCTATCGCCAGCATACCTAGCGATCCTGCCGCCGGAGTGTGACTGTCTGAGCCCACCATAGTCTTGCCGGGTTTGCCAAAGCGCTCCATATGTACAGGGTGACTTACACCATTTCCCGGTCTGCTAAACCATAAGCCAAATTTTTGAGCGGCGCTATGCAAAAAAGCATGATCATCTGCATTTTTAAAATCTGTTTGCAGCAGATTATGATCTACATATTGTACGGCAACCTCAGTCTTTGCACGGTCAAGATTCATTGCTTCTAATTCTAGCTGAACTAAAGTACCGGTAGCATCCTGAAGCAATGCCTGATCTATTTTAAGACCAATCTCTTTCCCGGGAATAAGTTCTCCCTCTATTAAATGGTCGTTAATTAATTTTTGAGTTACGTTAAGCGCGCTCATAATTATAGTTTATAGATTGATTTTTTGTTTTAGAGTTTAAAAATTACAGAGAAAGCCCTGTATCTACAATTATTTAACAGCAATTTAGAATCTGTAACATCGGGCTGCTTCAAATCTATATTACATTTGTAGCGAAACATTTTTTATATGCTCATCTGGGGTCTTTTTCTTGTATTTATACTTATTTGTCTTGCGCTGGATCTAGGGGTCTTTAACCGCAGCGCTCATGTAATAAAAAGCAAAGAGGCCGGTATATGGACGGCAGTTTGGGTAACTGTTGCGCTTGCTTTTAGCGGTGTGGTATACTGGTTGTTTTCGGCTGAATTAATTGAAAACCCTACAAATCTTACTCCTAACCGTGCAGTTCTAAAATATATCACTGGCTACCTTATAGAATTGTCTTTAAGTATAGATAATGTTTTTGTGATTGCTGTGATATTTTCATCTTTTCAAATACCGCCTAAGTATCAACACCGTGTTTTATTTTGGGGTATTCTGGGCGCTATAATATTCCGTGCGTTGATGATATTATTTGGTGTGGCACTAATCAACAAATTTGACTGGATTATTTACGTTTTTGGTGGTTTCCTGCTTATCACTGCCTTTAAAATGCTCAAGGGTGAAGATGAAGATTTTGACCCTAAAAAGTCTAAGGTCTATAGATATGTAAAAAAGGTATTCCCGTTAACACCTACTATTTCTGGACCGCATTTTTTTATTAAAAGAATGGGCGTTAAGGCAGCAACGCCACTTTTTCTTGCTCTTATTATTATAGAACTTACAGATATTTTATTTGCTTTAGACAGTATTCCCGCAATACTGGCTATAACAGCAGATCCTTTTATAGTTTTTACTTCAAACATTCTTGCGATACTTGGCTTACGCTCTATGTATTTTCTTATTTCGCGTATGCTGGCAAAATTTAGATACATAAACTATAGTCTGGTAGTAATTCTTGCATTTGTGGGTCTTAAAATGATATTCTCTCACATGATCGAGGTACCAGAATGGCTTTCACTGGCAGTTATCATACTTTCACTCGCTGGTGGCATTGTCGCCTCAAGAGTTATTGATGACTCATCAGAAAAACCAGCTCAGGAATAGCAAAAACCCCTTAAAAAGTACTTAAAATTAGAATTGTCTTGCCAAAGAAAACCTAAAGTAGTTTGGGCTTGCTTCGGCATTTCATAAATTTAGAGATATTAAAAATCGAACATATGAATTATAATTTTGAATATCACGATGTACAGGCCAGTGCAAGTCTGGAAACTTTCGCGAAAGAGAAAATGGATAAATTGGTAAATAAGTATGATTTTATCGTAAGAGCAGACATTTTCTTTAAAACTGAAAATACCTCTAGTGATGATACCGGAAAAAAATGTGGTATACGTTTAAGTGCCCCGGGACCTCGCCTTTTCGCCGAAAGCAATAGTAAAAACTTTCATGAAGCGGTTGCTGTTTGTGTAAAAGAGCTTGATACGCAATTACATAAACGTAAGGATAAAATGAAATCTCATTATTAATAGAGGCTATTATGAAAGCTATAGCAAGAAATGAAAATCAGGTCACGCTCATTTACAGCAGCACTACTCGCTCTGGTAAGAGAACGCGTGCCCACGCAGATGCATCAACATATGCAGATCTGCAGACCATAGATATATCTAGAGATCCCCTTACAGGGACACAGTGGGCAGAAATTGCTTCAGATCTGGGTAAACATATAAAGGATCTACTTAGTTTTGACGAAGTGGAAGGTATGGAAGAATGGAAAAATGGAGATTTTGATGAGAATGATTATATTAAAATTCTGCATGAGCAACCAGATCTTCTTGCGCATCCTATCGTAATACGTGGTGAGCGCATAAAGCAAATTGTTAATCCTACCGAAGTTCAGGAATTTCTTGATGTAGACTCAGCTGGCCTTGATAAGCAAAGAATGCAGGACGAACCGCTTATCTCTAGACAGACGAAAGGAGAACATTATATAGATAAAAAGGATGATCTTGAAAACCCTTAAAAATCAATAATTAATACAACAAAAAGGACGGAATTTATCCGTCCTTTTTTATTTTACACTTTTGATTACAATATCATTTAGTCCTTATCTTCTACTGTTTCAAGAGGTTGAATTGATTGCTTAAGTCTAATATAAAGATCATACTGTTCCTGGGTAAGAATGTCACGCATTTCTGCATTTTCCTGCTGACTGAGAGATAACAGCATATCCAGCTTTTCCCTGCCGGCTAATTTTGCCTCTGCTTTTCCCTTTTTTTGAAGAAATTCGCCAATTTTTGTTTGCATAAGCAATTGCTGCTTACTCGTTAAAGCCAGTTTTTCTGTGTACTCACCGGCGAGTTCTTTTGCCCTTTGCTCTGTCTTATGATCTACATCTGAAAGAAAAGCACTTTGAGCACTTACACTGGTCATTGTACTAATAATTAAAAATATTGAAAATAGAGTTTTCATAATAAAAACGGTATTTCTGATTAACTTGTTTATCTATATTTATTTTATAATTTAAAGATTTCTTGCAAATCTTAAAGCAGTTATACAATCTGCACATGCCTGTGAACATTCCTGGCTTACGGGGTCTTTAAATCTATCGCACGCCATTAAACATTCTTTACACGTTTCTATACCAAGTGGTATCATACGGTAGAATAATTCACTTTTGCGTGCATAAAGCCGCATCATAAGATTACATACTTCTGTACAATCTCTGCAACGACGTGCACAGATTACACATTCTTTGTGATCTACATTTTTGATACAAAAAGAGAGACATTCCTCCGTTTTTAAGACGCAGTTTATGAGCACTTTTTGAATATCTGTGAGGGTAATAGAATTCATAAAAAGTTTATTTAAAAGTTAAGACAATATTCTTGGCTCAACTCCTACTTTAACAGCGTTTAACTGTTAAGGCTAAACTTTTTAACGTGCTTCTAATTTAAGTGTAATAAGATCAATTGACTTTTGGACGGTTTCCATTTTATTGAGTTCGTCATCTTTGATCATGATGTCAAATTCGTCTTCAACATCCAGAACGATATCAACAAGGTGAGTAGAATTTATATTTAGATCCTGGGTAAGATGACTCTCAGGAGTTATTTGTGTAACGTTAACATCTTCTGGCAGGTATTTTACAATTATAGATTTAAGAGTATTATAAACTTCTTTATTCATAGCAGATTATTTTGAGTACTGTTTTAAAACAATACAGCAATTTACATCACCAAAACCAAAACTTGACTTAATTAAAATCTTTGAAGTATAATTTTTAAATGAAACAGGAACACGTTGTGTACTTATGAGTTGTGCAATCTCGGGATGCAGAGTATCTACGTTCACATTGGGGAAAAGAAAACCTTCTTTCATTTGCAAGACCGAAGCCACGCTTTCTATACTTCCCGATGCTGCCAGACAATGACCCGTCATACCTTTAAGCGAATTTATATACGGGAAATTATCATCGTATCTGTTTAAAGCCTCACACCAGTTCCTGATCTCAAAAGAGTCTTTTCCTGTAGCTGTAAGATGACCATTAATAACATCAACTTCTTCAGGTTCTGTTTCGGCATTTTTAAGTGCATCTGTTATGCATCGTTTTACCGCTAAACCATTAGGCGCAGTCATACTGCCCCCATTTCTTTGTCCGCCGCTGTTAGAACTTCCTCCTAAAATTTCTGCATATATTTTAGCACCTCTTTTTTGTGCACTTTCAAGATCTTCAAGCAATAAAGCACCGGCACCACAGCCGGGTACAAATCCTTTCGCATCAGCGTCAAATGGTCTTGAAGCATGATGAGGATCGTCATTATATGTAGAAGGCAAAATGCGTAGGGCATCAAAACCAGACCACACGTAAGGCCCACCGTCGCTTGTGCTGCCTGCTAACATGCGCAAAGCTCTGCCAGATTTTATACGGTCGTAGGCCATTAATATTGCTTCTGTCCCCGTACTACAAGCTGCAGAATTAGAAGTAACGAGATTACCTAAACCCAGCATCCCGCCCAGATAAGCACTCACCCCGCTACTCATTATTTGCTGTACTGTGGTGCTGCCTAATCGTCGTGTATTGCCGTCGTCAACTTTGTATATGCTTTCGCGAAATTTATCAACGCCTAGTGTACCAATGCCAAATATAGTCCCTGAATCAAAATCAGTTTGTTTATCATCAATTTCTAATTGAGCATCTTTCCAGGCTTCTACGCCTGCCATAACACCATATAAAATACCAGCGCTGTTAAAGTTATGAAGTTGGAGCGGTGTAAAGACTTTTAGCTTTTTATCTTCAGGAATAAGTGGCATCCCTCCTATCTGGCAGGAGAATTTTAGCCGTTGCAGCTCACTAAAAAACCGTATTCCGCTTTTACCTGCTTTGAGCGCATCTGTAAATGCCGCGACACCCACCCCGTTTGGCGCACAAACCCCTAAACCGGTAATCACCACTCTTCTACCGCTCATGATCTGGAATTAGCATTCCTGAAATAATACCGCTACAAACAAGCTTTTGATTTTCATTATGCAATTTCACCGAGCATTTAAGTTTATTAAATCTGAAATATTCTAATGTCGAATTTACAAAAACTGTTTCTCCCGGGTATACCGGGATATAAAATTGCATGTCTGTAGAAGTAAGAGCCGCGCCCGATTTTTGCTCTAAATTGCCGATTTTTGATGCTAAAAGGTAGATTCCCAGAGAAACCAGGCCAATTTGTGCCATACATTCAGTTAAAATGACGCCCGGCGTCACAGGATGATCTACAAAATGACCTTGATAAAAATATGCATCTTCTCTAAACTTGTAATTACCTGCAATGCCTTGTTGAGAAACCTGGGTAATCTCATCTACAAACAGAAAAGGTTCAGAATATGGTAAACGCTTAATTATTTCTTCTTTCTCCAAATTGACTTAATAACATTCAAAACTACCTATAGGTGAACCATCCGGGATTTTAGGTGATGGAATACTTTTAAATTTTTCGGGCTCTTTTAAAAACTTCTCAATATCAAGAGCCATGAATTTTTTGTCCGCATCACTCGATGAACCCCATTGTGAAACAAGGTTTGTTAGCAAATTTGAAGTTATAGCTTTTACCTGAGGTATTGATTTATCACTACTATATAAATTTTTAAAATGTTTGATGACGTTATAATTTATGGTCGCCTGTACTTCATTGTAATAGTCATCTTTAAAAGTCTTTTCTAAAGTTTGCTTGCTGATTTCTTCCAAAACGTCTACTAAATCCAGCTGATCACTGGCCCATGCATTATTGACTACAAGTCTGTTAGCACGTTCCTCATTTAATAAGAGATCAAGAGTCATATCACTTGCCGTTGCTACTGCACCTAAAGGATCAAAAGTTACACCGGTATCGCTTTTAAAACTTTCTCTGGTGCGGTTAAAACCAAATGCACGCGGCGGGAAAAGCGATAATTTTTCTTTTGGTATTGCCAGAACTTCTGCGTCTAAAGTCTGTAAAACAGCATTTAAAGCAGATTTTTGCTCTTTAACATCAAGTAATTGCACGGGTATAAGTTCACTATCACCTTTAACAGCATAATTATAGACTACACCGCCTATTTCTTTAATAGCAGCTTCAGTTTGATATCTATGGTAAAAATAAAGTGGAACAAAAACATCTTCAAGTACAGAATACGCCTCATTGGTACGTATATTATCTATAGAAAAATTCGCCATAGCGGTCTTTCTCAGAGCAAGCATATTTTCTAATTCTTCTGATGGTTTAGCACCATTATCCCATAAATGAGCATAAGGATGTGCGCCATTTGCTGCACGTGCATCGCTATCTGTAATAAAACGTAGACCTTTTTTCTCTGCAGAGATCAAAATATCATTCAGATATTCCTGTTGGTACTTGCCTTCCGGAATGTCACTATAACTGTAATCTACAGTTACCTTGTCCCAAATACCAATATTTTTCGCGTAAGCATCACTAAAGTCTACTTTTCCGTTTTTCAATTTTAAAGTAGGATGAGGATAATCCATCACCGAAGCGCGATCATTTGCACTGGCGGCAAAATTATGGGCGAATCCTAAAGTATGACCTACTTCATGAGCCGCAAGCTGGCGAATACGAGCTATGGCCATATCTAGCATAGGTTGATAATCGTCATCGCTTTTAGCGAAAGGCTTATTTATTAAAGCCTGAGCGATCATAAAATCCTGGCGTATGCGCAAACTTCCCAGACTTACATGTCCTTTTAAAATCTCACCGGTACGAGGATCAACCACGCTGGCACCGTAACTCCAGCCGCGTGTACTACGGTGAACCCATTGTATGACATTGTACCTTAAATCCATTGGGTCTGCATCTTCTGGCAACATTTTAACCTGAAAAGCATTTTTGTAACCTATTGCCTCAAAAGCCTGATCCCACCATGATGTACCTATAAGTAATGCAGATCTCACCGGTTCTGGCGTGCCGGGATCAAGATAATAGATAATAGGTTCTACAGGCTCACTCACCGCCGCTTGGGGATTTTTCTTCTCTAATCTGTGTCTTATTATTAATCGTTTAGTGATAGGTTCTTGAACCGGCGTAGCATAATCCATATAAGAAATGGAAATTGCACCACTACGCGGGTCAAAAGGTCTGGGCTTATAGCCATCATCTGGTAACTGCACAAAAGAATGATGCTCAATTACAGTGACATATTGCGCATCTGGCACTACAGAACGAATATTTCTACCGGTAGGATCACCTTTAAAAGTAAGTAGCGATTCAAACTCTGTATTTTTAGGAAAAGACTTTGTATTTTCCATAAAGAGAGCGCTTCTGTCTTTGTCATATTTGTAAGTTCCTTCCTTTTGCGCTTTAAGACGCTGTGTAACACCGTGAGCATCTTCCATTAAAAAAGGAGTAAAATCGATCAAATAGGTATCATTATCGGTCTCTTTGATATCAAAACCAAACAATACCGATCTGCCAAAAGCCTGTTCTATAGATTTGCGCTCTGCAGTATTATCTGTAAGTGCACGGTAATCCTGATTGAGCTCAATTAATAGAAGCTTGTTCCCAAACTTTTGAAACTTTACAATTGCTGTACCGCCCAGCTGACCGCGATCCAGACCAATATCGTTACTCCCCAGGCCACTTTTTAAAGAATGCACGTAGATAAATTCTGAGTTAAGTTTATCAACTTCCAGATAAAGCTTATCTTCTTTCTCATCGTAATGAAAAGTAAAGAAGCCATTCTGAGTTTTTAAATTTTCTTTGTCTTTGAGGAATTGTGCTGAAGCTAATTGTGATATGCACAAAATGAGGAGAAGTATTGTATTTTTCATCTAATAAAGTATTCCATTTGAATTTAGGTAAAAATGTAATTATATAAAATTGAATAAAACATCATATTAATGTAAAATATGTGTAATTTAATATGGAAAAAATTAATGAAAACGTATTAAAAAGCTCGATTTTTAATGAGATTATCTGCTTTTATTAAGTAAATATTCCTATTTTCAAACCAAACCACTCGTAAATGATAAACACCCAACACCCAATATTTTCGGCCTATCAAAAGGATTCTAAGTTTTATGATGAAATTTTTGATAAAGATGGTTCGGTAAAAGAGATCTATAAAACCCTATTTGGCTTATATAGTGATTATTCGGTCCAGGATTTTGTTAATCTAAATAATAAGGCGAAAGCTTCTTTTTTTAATCAAGGCATTACATTTCAGGTTTACGGAGACCATGAAACCAAAGAAAAAATATTTCCTTTTGATCTCTTCCCACGTATAATTGATCCTGAAGAATGGGATATTCTAGAAAAAGGTGTTTTACAACGCAGCAAAGCGTTAAATCACTTTTTATGGGATATTTATCACGATAAAAAGATCATAAAGCAGGGTATAGTTCCGCTTGATCTTATAAGTTCTTCGGCAAATTATCTGCACCAGATGATAGGTGTTGATCCTCCTGGAGGAATTTATAACCATGTGTCAGGGACAGATCTTATAAAACATGCAGATGGCAAATACTATGTGCTGGAGGATAATATACGGTGCCCTTCTGGTGTGAGCTATGTGGTTTGTAATCGCACTGCTCTCAAGAGAGCTTTATTTGGTGTCTTTAATCACTATCAGGCTCATACTGTTACAGATTATGCAGAAAACCTGCTAGAGATCATGGAAACAGTAAAACCTAAGGGAGTAGATGAACCTAATTGTGTGGTTATTACGCCTGGTATTTATAATTCAGCTTATTATGAGCACTCTTATCTGGCAAAAGCCATGGGTGTTGAGCTGGTAGAAGGTCGCGATCTTTTCGTAGAAAACGATTTTGTATACATGAAGACAATACGTGGACCTGAAAAAGTAGATGTAATATATAGACGTATAGATGATCTCTTTATAGATCCGTTAGAATTTAAACCTGAATCTGCTTTAGGTGTGCCGGGTCTGTTTGCGGCGTATAAAAAGGGAAATGTTTGTTTGGTAAATGCTCCCGGAACCGGCGTAGCAGATGATAAGGCCATCTACACCTATATGCCACAGATCATTAAATACTATCTTGATGAAGAACCTATTTTAAATAATGTGCATACCTATCATTGTAGCAGACCTGACGAATTGAAATATGTTCTTGAGAATGTACATAAACTCGTAATCAAACCTGTTGACGAAGCCGGGGGTTACGGTATCTCAATAGGAAATAAATTAACTAAAGAGGAAATTGAAAAAGTAAAGGTTACTGTAAAAGCAAATCCACGTAAGTATATTGCCCAGCCTATAATGTCACTTTCTGTACATGCAACTTATATAGAAGATACAGACTCTTTTGAACCACGTCATGTTGATCTGCGCACGTTCACTTTATTAGGTGCAGATAAAGATTTTGTTCTTAAAGGTGGCTTAACACGGGTAGCTCTTAAACGAGGCAATCTTGTGGTTAATTCATCACAGGGCGGCGGTTCTAAAGACACATGGGTATTAAAAAAATAAGAAAACATATATGCTAGCAAGAGTAGCCAATAATTTATTTTGGATGGGGCGTTATATAGAACGCTCAGAGCATGTCGCCAGATATCTCAACGTTAATTATTTTTCTTCATTAGACGCACCTAATGAACTTTCACAATCCAGACAACTTGTACTGCGTTCTATGCTGTTTATGGCTGGCGGTGAAGAGATTGAAGAAGATGAGATTTTAGAAGAAGAAAAGGTGCTTTATGATGTGGGTCTCAATCCTGAAATACAATTCTCTATAATTAATTGTATTAAATATGCTCGTGAGAATGCTAATAGTGCGCGCGATTTAATTTCTACAGAATTGTATGAATCAATTAATAAATTCTACCATTTTGTTCTGAATTATGATGTGCAATTATTTACCAAAAAAGGTCTTTACGATTTTACAGTACACGTGACTGAAGCCATGGCTGTTTTACGCGGAAAAATTAGAGCAACCCTGTTACATGACGAGGTATACGCCATAATTATGTTAGGTGTAAACCTTGAACGCGCTAATCAGATAGTAAGAATCATTCATTCTAAAAACCGAGATGCGCTGCATGCACAGGGAAGTTATGGTGATACGTATAAAAATAGCTATGAGTGGACGACCCTATTAAAGTGTGCAGAATCATACGATATGATGCGTCGTTTTTATAAAAAAACGCCTAATAGCGAGCGTACGCTTGAGTTTTTAATTCTAAATGCACAATGCCCGCGTTCTGTAATGAACAGTTTAAACCAGGTGAGCAGTCATATAAAAGTGCTCAATACTGAAGAATTACCACTTAAAGATTCAGCTGCTTTTTTAATTGGTAAAGTTCGCGCTCAATATCAATACAAATTGATTGAAGAAATTGATGAAGAAATTGATAGTTTCATAGAACACATTCTCGATACAGTGGTCCTCATTGCAAAAAAAATAGAAAAGGAGTATTTTAATTATTGATACTCTAAACTCTTCTTTACATTTGCAGATTAATTATATCTTTTGAAATATACTATAAAATACAAGGCCCACAATACTTACGAGACTCCGGTAGACGAGGCTTTGTGGCAGTTTCTCATCATTCCTGAAAATAATGATTCGCAAGAACTTGTGCGTGAAGATTTCACTAACTCACTACGCGTAGCGATAGAAAGTTCTATAAATGGGTATGGCTTCAACACCTACAGAATTCACCCTAAAAAGCAGTTTAAAGATATTCATTTTGATGCCACATTTGTGGTTAAAAAAAGTAAGCCAGAAGAGCTGAAAATCGCTCAAAAAGAGGCTAAAATCGATATATATTCTGTACTTCATTCTTTAGAATTTAAATCTGAGAATGAGCCCTTCTTGCGCACTACTCCGCTAACACAATTGCCAGAAAACCCTACAGATATATTTTCATTTGATATAACGGTTTCTCCTTTTGCAAATCTACAGGCACTTAATAAGTGGATATTTGACGAGTTTACTTTTAAACCCAATGTTACAACCATAGAAAGTAGTCTGGGAGATATTTTAGAAACAAAAGAAGGCGTTTGCCAGGATTTTACACATTTATTTTGCGCAATTGCGCGAAAAAATAACATTCCTACGCGTTATGTTTCCGGTTATTTACACAGAGGCATAGGCTATCTGGGAGATTCACAAATGCATGCCTGGGTAGAATGTCTTTTACCAGAAGTGGGCTGGGTAGGCTTTGACCCTACTAACAATCTTTTCGCAGAAATTCACCACATAAAAGTTTGTCACGGTAAAGATTATACAGATTGCTCACCTCTAAAGGGAATCATATTTACCACGGGAGCAAATGAGACTTCATACAGTGTAGAAGTTACTTCGCCAGAAGATGATGAGAAAATTTTATCTCAAACCCAACAAATGGGCGACATGGTACAAACGCCAAGTGTGGGTACAATTTCTCAAATACAGCAACAGCAACAACAGACTAAAAAGTTATAATTCTAATAACTTATTCTCTTATTTTAAAGAGAGTCATTAATTTTCCAGAAAATTCCATTTATGGTAACCACAGATCAGGTAAGAGATCTTAATACAAGATTAGCTGACTTAAAAAAATATTTAAGTATTGACCAGAAATTGGTTGAAATACAGAATGAAGAAGAAAAAACCTTTGATCCTAATTTTTGGAATGATCCCAAAGCTGCAGAGCTTTTTATGCGTGAATTACGCGGAAAGAAAAAATGGGTAGAAGATTATCAAAAAGCGGTCAGTTCTACTGAAGAATTAAGTGTATTGCTTGAATTTCATAAAGAAGGTGAAGCTTCAGATGAAGATGTGCAAACACATTACAATCAAATAATTACACTTGTTGAAAGCATGGAATTTAAGAATATGCTTTCTGAAGAAGGAGATTCTTTAAGTGCAGTACTTCAAATTACTGCAGGTGCCGGTGGTACAGAGAGTTGCGACTGGGCAGCTATGCTTATGCGCATGTATTTGATGTGGAGTGAAAAAAATGGTTACAAAGTTAAAGAACTCAATTATCAGGGCGGTGATGTTGCAGGAGTAAAAACAGTAACGCTAGAAATTGATGGTGAATTCTCTTTTGGCTGGCTCAAAGGTGAAAATGGCGTTCATCGCTTAGTACGCATCTCGCCATTTGACAGTAATGCAAAACGACATACTTCTTTTGCTTCGGTTTATGTATACCCATTAGCAGATGATAGTATAGAGATTGATATCAATCCGGCAGATATTAACTGGGATTTTGCCAGATCTAGTGGCGCCGGGGGTCAAAATGTAAATAAAGTTGAGACTAAAGCAATTCTTACCCACCACCCTACCGGTATTGTAATTCACAATAGTGAGACAAGATCACAGCTAGAAAATAGGGAAAAAGCCATGCAAATGCTAAAATCTCAACTTTATGAGATTGAGCTTAAAAAAAGACAAGCTGCAAGAGACGAGATCGAGGCAGAAAAGAAAAGCATAGAATGGGGATCGCAGATACGTAATTATGTACTACACCCCTATAAACTTGTTAAAGATGTGCGTACAGCAGAAGAAACAGGAAATACAGATGCAGTTCTAGATGGTGACATTGATGCTTTTTTAAAGGCATATCTTATGATGAACGGACAAAAAGAGGAAGAAAACGAATTATAATTATGCTTAAAATATATCATAACCCAAGATGCGGCAAAAGCAGAGAAGGTCTTGCCATTTTAGAAGAATCTGGTAAGGATTTTGAAATTGTAAAATATCTTGAGAATCCCCCGTCTTATATAGAATTAGCAGCTATAATTGGGAAATTAGGAATTCATGCTATTGATCTCGTAAGAAAAAATGAATCTGTCTGGAAAGAGAATTTTAAAGGCAAAAACCTTGCTGACGAAGAAATAATTCAGGCCATGGTAGATAATCCTAAACTAATTGAACGCCCTATTGTAATTCATGACAATAAAGCTATAGTGGGAAGACCTCCTGAAAATATTAAGCAAATCTTATAATCAGATATCGGGTTTACGTGCACGAGATATAAAAAGGAAATTCTTGTTTTCCTAAACCGCCCTTTTATAACTGAACCTCCTCCAGGAATAAAAGGTTTTTTTATTTAACGAAAATTTAACCACCAAGCCTTTAAACTTCCTGCATTTTCATAGTCTAAGAAGTGAAACCAAAAAATTCTATGAAAATTAAATTCCTATTAGTTTTATTACTAACAGTTCCTGCTTTAATATTTGCGCAAGCCAATAAGAAATTCACAATCTCAGGTTCGGTTGTAGACAAGCAAGGTGGTGTACCGCTTGAGTATGCTACGATCACAGTTACAGATGTTAACAATCCACAAGGTGTTACGGGAGGTATAACAGATACCGAAGGTAACTTTGAAGTAGAAGTAACTAACGGCACCTATAATATCAAGGTAGAGTATATTTCTTTTGCCCCCTTTATCATCTCAAATAAAGAAGTAAATCAGGATCTTAATTTAGGTAAAATAACCTTAGAGTTTGCTGCTGCAGATCTTGATGAAGTTACCGTGGTTGCAGAAACTACTACTGTTGATGTACGGTTAGACAAAAAGATCTACAATATTGGGAAAGACCTTACGACCGCAGGCGGTACTGTAAGCGATGCTCTTAATAATGTTCCTTCGGTTTCTGTAGATGTAGAAGGCGGCATTAGTTTAAGAGGAAATGAAAATGTACGTATTCTTATAAACGGTAAACCTTCTGCGATGGCAGGTTTTGGTTCTACAGATGTTTTAAGACAATTACCGGCAGATGCAATTGAGCGTGTAGAGGTTATCACTTCACCTTCGGCGAGATATGATGCAGAAGGAACCGCCGGTATTTTAAATATTATACTCCGTAAGGAAAAGACTTTAGGTTTTAATGGCTCAATAAATGCAAATGCTGGTTATCCTGACAATTTGGGTCTGTCGACAAATTTAAATTACAGAACAGAACATTATAATCTTTTCAACACAACGGGATTCAGATATTCTAATAGCCCTGGTAATGCTTTTTTTGACACACGCTACAATGCAAATAGCAATAGTGAGTTTGACAGAATTTATGAAGACAGAGATATTGATCGTTTAAACAGAGGTTTTAATACCAACTTAGGTATGGAATATTACCTTTCTGATAATTCATCACTTACCGGAACTATATTTTACCGTAACGGTAACGACCAGGATAAAACCACTAACAGAACTACCAATTTTAATGACGGTGATTTGCTTTTAGGAACTACACGTATTGAAGATCAGGCAGAAGATGATGAAAGCTTTCAGGTAGCTCTTAATTATATTAAAAAGTTTAATGACAATGGGCATCAATTAACCGCAGATTTTCAGTATGATATAGATCACGAACTTCAAAAATCTGATATTAATGAAGATGTCACCTTTAATGGTATAGGCACTGATGAAAATTTCATTAGTGAATTAATTACCACTAAAGAAAATCAAAAAGAATTTTTATTTCAAACAGATTATGTATTACCATTTGGTGACGATTCTCAATTTGAAGCAGGTTATCGCGGTAATTTTGAAAATGAAATAACAGATTATATGTTAGAACAGGAAGATGCACCTGCAAGTGAATCTTTCATTGTTAACGATACACTTACTAATAAGTTTGATTATACAGAGAATGTAAATGCTTTGTACACGCAATACGGTACCAAATTTGGCGATTTTTCTTTCCTTTTAGGTTTACGTCTTGAGAATACCCAATTAAAAGGAAAAATTGATTCTAGACTTACTGAAGAAGAATTACAGGATGTTTTTGGCTTTGCTATAGATACAGATTTTGATAACAATTATCTGGGCCTCTTCCCTACCGTAAATATTATTTATGAATTGGGCGAAATGGAAAATATCACAGTAGGCTATAACCGCCGTATTAACCGCCCTCGTGGTTGGTTTATCAACCCCTTCCCTTCAAGAAGTAGTAGAAATAATGTGTTTCAGGGAAATCCTAACTTAAAGCCGGCTTATTCTAATGCCTTTGATGTGGGTTATTTAAAACGCTGGGAGAAATTAACTTTTACATCGTCTGTCTATTTTCAGAGAGAAACAGATGCTTTTGAGCGCGTAGAAGAAAATATTGAAAACTCTAGCGTAATACGTACAATACCTATTAACCTTTCTAGTAATGAACGTACCGGTGGTGAACTAGGTCTTCTATATAATCCGGCAAAATGGTTGAGATTAAACGGTAGTTTTAACTTCTTCCAGTTTAAAAATGAAGGAGAATTTAACGGCGTAGACTACGACAATAAAAACACAAGCTGGTTTGCAAGATTTAGTTCTAAGCTTACATTACCTGCTAAAATTGACTGGCAAACAAATGCTTTCTATCGCGGTCCTTCAGAAAATGCACAGACTAAGACAGACGGTATACTTTCTATAGATCTGGCTTTTAGTAAAGATATTTTTAATGAAAATGCTACTTTATCATTCAATGTGCAGGATCTTTTAAATTCAAGAAAGAGAAATCAATTCACTACCAATCCTAATTTTGTTAGAGACAGCGAATTTCAATGGAGAGAACGTCAGGTTAACTTGTCATTCATTTACCGTTTTAATCAACAAAAGAATCAGCAAAAAAGAGAACAAGATCGTGAGAACGATGAAGAAGGAGCCGATTTTAGTAGCTAAACGTCAGGTTTTCACCCTAAAAAAGCCATTTTTACTCAGGTAGAAATGGCTTTTTTATTTCATGAAATTATTACCATACTAGAAAAGTCAATGCTTAAGTTGAAAAATCGCCCAAAACAGGACTAAAATCGGGTAAGAACATAAAAAAACCACTGATTGCTCAGTGGTTTTTTATATTGTGAGATATGTTGTTGATTATATCTGTTCGCTTTCAGCTTTTTTCTTAGCACGCATTTCTTTAAAACGTTCTGTAAGAGCTCCTCCTAACCAATATGGTATAATAGAAACTAAAAATATCATTAACCAGAATCCTATAGTCAGGATGGTAAGAAATGCCAGAAAACCTAAATATTGATCAAATTCAAACATAATTAATTTTATCTTTTGTTTGGCAAATTTAGTTTTTATATGTCAAAAAGCATAACGTTATTTAGAGAATTATAAACAATATTTCAACCCTATTAAGAATATATATCATTCATTAATCATGTATTTTTGTTGAGTTAAAAATCAAAAAATTATGACATATCGCATAGAAAAAGATACCATGGGCGAAGTGCAGGTGCCTGCAGATAAGCTATGGGGAGCTCAAACAGAGCGCTCAAGAAATAATTTTAAAATAGGAGCGGCAGCTTCTATGCCTCTAGAAATCATATATGGTTTTGCTTACCTTAAAAAAGCAGCGGCATACACAAACTGCGAAGCCAGTGTTTTACCAATAGAAAAAAGAGACCTTATTGCACAGGTTTGCGACGAGATCCTTGCAGGAAAACATGACGATCAATTTCCGCTCGTTATCTGGCAAACCGGTTCTGGCACCCAGAGCAATATGAATGTGAACGAAGTAATTGCAAATCGTGCGCACCAGATCGCCGGCAAAAAATTAGGTGAGGGAGAAAAAACACTGCAGCCTAATGACGATGTTAACAAATCACAATCATCTAATGACACCTTCCCTACCGGGATGCATATAGCCGCTTATAAAGTTATTAAAGAAACTACGCTTCCTGGTGTTATTAAATTAAGGAATACCCTAAAAGCTAAATCTGAAGAATTTAGAAAGGTTGTAAAAATTGGTCGTACGCATTTAATGGATGCCACACCGTTAACGCTTGGTCAGGAACTTTCAGGATATGTCTCTCAACTTGATCACGGCATTAAAGCGCTTGAGCATACTTTGGAACATCTGTCTGAATTAGCTCTGGGCGGAACCGCTGTAGGTACAGGTATTAACACTCCCAAAGGTTATGCAAAACGCGTTGCCGAATTTATAGCAAAATTCACTGAATTACCTTTCAAAACCGCAGATAATAAATTTGAAGCACTTGCAGCTCATGATGCTCTCGTAGAAACTCACGGCGCATTGAAGCAACTTGCTGTTGCCCTTAATAAAATAGCAAATGACATACGTATGCTCGCTTCGGGACCTCGAAGTGGTATTGGTGAACTAATAATCCCGGCAAATGAGCCAGGATCTTCTATCATGCCAGGTAAAGTAAATCCTACTCAATGTGAAGCACTTACAATGGTATGTGCTCAGGTCATTGGTAATGATATGACAATTGCCGTTGCGGGAATGCAGGGTCAATATGAGTTAAATGTGTTTAAACCTGTAATGGCTGCTAACATTTTACAATCTGCACGATTAATAGGTGATGCATGTTTTTCTTTTGATGAGCATTGTGCAGAAGGAATTCAGCCTAATAAAGCCCGTATTAAAGATCTTGTGAATAATTCGCTTATGCTTGTTACGGCTTTAAATACGAAAATTGGATATTATAAAGCTGCTGAAATAGCAAATACGGCTCATGAGAATGGTACAACTTTAAAAGAAGAGGCTATAAATCTAGGTTATCTTACAGAAGAAGAGTTTGACGAGTGGGTTAAACCTGAAGATATGGTAGGAAATATCTAAATATAATAGAAATTCCGTGCTAGATTTTAGTACGGAATTTCTTTCAGTTATAATCAAAACTATAACGTTTTCTTAAAGTTTTTCATTAAATCTATGAAATAAGTTGCTATTGATTATATTTTGTTACATTTGATTGCATACCCCAAAACCCCTAAACATACCCCTATGATATTTACCAAACTTTGGGTTTATGATTTATTGGCGTTTATTGACTGTATGTATATGGTTTTTAGGTGTTTTGCTCGGCAACATCGATTTTTATAATGATTCTTCGCGTACCTCAAGTATTCTTGACGTAAAAGATTTTGAGTTCAAACCTGTCACAGATTTTAATAAAGGTCTGGATAATGGTAGTTACTGGATCAAAATAAATACGTTAAAGGAGAATGATGAAGTTTTGCGTATAAAATCTTATCATTTAAGAAAATTTGAGGCTTTCGATTCTACCGGAAGCAGTATTTCTGAAATTCCAGATCTACAATATCCTGCTTTTGATATCTCAAAGCATCATGACCTCTTACCGCTATATGTAAATCTGCAGTTTGATGAAGAGGCAAACTTCCCTATAGAATTCACCACTCTTTCTGAAGTAATTAAAAAAGAGCAAGGTAACATTTTTGGCTACGGTCTCTTTTATGGAGTTATGTTCTTTATAATCCTGATCAATCTCTTTTTATTCTTCTCATCTGGCGATAACGGCTTACTGTATTATGCTGCGGTACTCTTAATCTCTGGTATTAGTCTGGCTTTTAGAGATAATATTCCTTATATGTTTGGCCTTGTGCAGTCTTATCTGGTAGATCTCGAATTGCTGTTCCATGTTTTGCTAGGTATTGTTGGAGCAATTTTTGCCTATACTTTTGTAAGGCTAAAATACTCATATCCTGAACTTAAACTCACAATAATAACTTTTGCAACCCTATCTGTTATATTTATGGTGGGTTATTGGATAACCGGGAATTACTTCTTTTTTGCACTGGCAGATACAATGGTGCTTCTCACAATAACTGCAACCTGGATTACAAGTGGGTTAGCTAGCAAAACCACGCCTTTTTTCTATCTGGTGTCGTTTGTTTTTGCAATAAATATTTACTGCATATTTGACTTTTTTGTTCTTTATGATTTTGGCTTATCCATATTACCTATTACGCCATTTATTATAAAATTAGGTATGGTAGCAGAAATGATAATCATATCTATTGCCATTTTACGACGCTGGCAGTATACAGATAAAAATAATTCTAACCTGATAAAAGAATTGAGTTTACGGGAAGAAGAACTTGAGAAACTTAGCCAGTATAAAAAGGTAGAAGATATTAATGACTCTTACCTTGAATCACTAATAGACAATTACAATTTAAACAACTGCGAAGTAAAAATATTACACGCGCTCTCTACCGGAACGCGTGAAGATAAGCTCAATGAGCAATTAAAACTTCCTGATTTTAAGATAAAACAATCTATGGCCAGCCTTTATAAAAAACTAGGTATCGCCGAAGATTCTGATTTTTTAAATATGCTTAGTTAGCAGATTTTTCTTTCGGAAGACTACTTCTTATAGAATTTTTTGTACTTGGGATAAGCTAAAAGAGCGAAAGCAATCACGCAGCCGAATATTATAAGTGCCTTATTTAGGTTAAGGATATTATTACCACTCGCATAACTGTGAAGACCTGAAAGCCAGAAATTCACACCAAAATAAGTCATCATAATACTACCGTAAGCAAGCACAGCCATTAGATTAAAAAACCATTTTCCTCTAAGACCTGGCACTAAGCGCATGTGAATAACAAATGCGTAAACCATAATACTTATCAATGCCCAGGTTTCTTTTGGGTCCCAACCCCAGTAACGGCCCCAACTTTCATTAGCCCACTGACCTCCTAAGAAATTCCCTATAGTTAGCATTACAAGACCAACAGTAAGTGACATTTCAGTAATAATTGTAATCTCTTTTATATTGAGATCCATTTTTTTCCTGTTCTTTTCATTGGTAAGTAAAATGAGAAGAAGAGAAACTAAACCTAATATCATTCCCAGAGTGAACGGTCCATAACTAGCTACAATAACTGCCACATGTATCATTAACCAATAACTATCAAGCACCGGTTGCAAATTAGCAATTGCAGGGTTAAGCCAGTTCATGCTTGCTCCCCACAAAATAAAGCCGGCAACAAAAGCGGTACTTGCAATTGTCAACGAACTTTTTCGCCCAAAGGCGAGCCCAAAGAACATGGTAGCCCAGCCAACATATAATACAGATTCATAAGCATCACTCCACGGGGCGTGACCAGAAATATACCATCTCCATATTAATCCTGCTGTATGCAATAGAAATAAGATGAGAACAGCTGCACCGCCAAGTCTTACCATGAATTTTATAAAGCGGTTATCTTTAAAAATTCTGGTAATTACAAAAACAAACATGAAAACAGATGCAAGAAGATACATCCAGTAAAGTTTTGTAAAAATATCATGTTTATTATAAAACACTTCAGCATTTACCTTGTCTTCACTGGGCATTACTTCACTCCCATACTTGCGTTGAAAACTGGTGATACTATTTAAAAGTTCGTCTGCTTTATCATAATTACCTGTGTCCTTCCCTTCTCTGAGTGCACTAAAATAAATGGGCAGAATTTGTTTCGTGTAAACAGAATCCATTCCTTTAAAGTTGGCCGTTCCTAATTCCGGATAAGAATACCATTTGTTATTAGGATCATTAGGCTGAGGAAATATTTTTAAAATTTCACCACTAAGTGCCCTGTCTAATAAACCTAAGCGTTCTGAAATATCAATAAAATCTTTATCGTAGCTATTTTTTACTTCATCCTGATATGCATTTTGAAGATACGGAGTCAATTTATACTGTCCCTGAGCATCAAAGAAATCGATCGCCTTAACGTATTCTTTATCTTTAGGAATACCTACAATATTACGTATACTATCGTTTTGCGTTTTAAGATAGATAAACTCAACATTGTACCAGAACACTGGAGATTCTACCATAGACAAAAACACCTGATCTGCATTCATGCCCAGATAAGTATCTTTTCGGCTCAATTTGCGTAAAACCTGGCTGGCAAAGGTATTAACAGGCATCATACGACCTTTATCATCCTGAATAACAAGCTTACCAAATTTCTCTGCGTGTTCTGCGCTTACAGCGTTGGCAACAAGAATAGAATCTATTTGTTCTTTAGAAGCAACAGCGTGATTGATCGCTGTATTATCTTCAAGTTGCGGCTGTATTTCTGCACTAGATTCTATAATGGTGGTATTCCCGTTATCAACCTGAACTTTATCTTCCTGAGCGTGTAGATTTCCGCTTAAAGTGAAAAATGCTATCAAAATGGGTAAAGCTGCTTTTTTTGCCTTCACCTTATCAAGACGCCTCTTAAGATCGCCAAATCTGCTTCCCTTATCAAAAAGTATTAGCATTAAGCCTAAATAAAGGGCAAAATAACCTATATAAGTGATCCATGTGCCCCAAAAATCGTGGTTAACAGAAAGAACAGTACCTAGCTCATCCGGATCAAAACTTGCCTGAAAAAACCGGTAGCCCTGATGATCAAGAACATGATTCATATGAATATCATAATCAAAGCTTTCTTGCGGAGAATCAATTACAGTGATATCACTGGCGTAAGACGAATAGACATTTTTAGTTCCCGGGTAACGCTGAGCAACAAAATCATCTAATTTAATGGCAAAAGGAAGAGGAACAGATTTGCTCCCATATGACAAATGAAATTTGAGATCGCCTATTTCTACAGTCTTCATATCACTATCAAAACCTTTACCTCCTAGTAGGCCTATTTGCTTAGAACCTTCATCCGTTTTAACTGTTACAAAAAGTGCATCAGCCTGATTTTTCTGTTTAGGAAAAGATTCTACAATTCCATTTGTACCTTTTATAACAGGTTCTGGAATAACGAACTGCATCTCTCCTATTTGATATAAAGACCGCAATTTGAGCTCCTGTACAGAATCCTGTATTACCTGATAATTCTCCTGAGTTGCCATAACAGTCACTCCACCCTCAAAGGGAGACTCAAGTGTATAATTATCACCATCATATGAAATATTTATAGCTCCTTCTGTAGGTTTGTTAAAGGCAAACAGTGTATTATGAATATTGTCAATTTGTCCTTCTTCCAGATAATGCTCATGACGTGTACCGTCACCGGCTTCAACTATTTTTAATTGATTGCGACCATCGGGATCTTCTACCAGACCTTCTTCTGCACCATCTATAAATTTATCAAAGCTTATTGTTACCGGCCTGCCATCAAAATCTGTGTTGATTTCAAAATCATTATTTAATCTTGATGATAGCAACATTTCCTTTTCTATAGGTCTGCGCTGCGGTGTTCCATCTTTCTCACCATCTATGAAAACCTTTAAATAGGTTTTATCACTTAAAAAGGAATTTTCAGTTTGCCCCTCTCTAATAGGCATAACACCTTCATAACCTATATATCGCGTTACTCCTGCTCCTACTATTATTAAGATAAATGAACAGTGAAAAAGCAGAGTTGTCCACTTTTCTTTTCGCCACAGCTTAAATCTCCAGATATTTCCCACAAAATTGATTACAAACAAAATATGTATAAGTTCAAACCACCAGGCCTGATAAATATAATATTTAGTAAAAGGTGTGGGTGAAGTGTCCTGACCCGCGTCAAGTATAGTGCCCGTTGCCATTGCGACAGCGTAAGCGATAAACAAAAAAGCCATTAAACGGGTAGAAAATAGGAGGTCTGCAATACGTTTTTGCATAATGGAAAAGCAAATTTTTAATGGCGCGAATATACGACACAAAACCGCATTACTCAAGCATTACGGCTCTCTTTATAATCTGTAATTCTTAATCCAAATTATGTACTTTTGAATCTGTGATAGAAATTTCAATAATAGGCACAGGCAACGTAGCATCTTATCTTGCGCATGCATTCGCTGAAAGTAAAGGCATTTTACTCAGGCAGATAGTAGGTCGAACACAAGAAACACTTTTACCATTTAATAAGATAGCTGAATGCATTACTTCATATGATAACCTGCATACGGTTGATATATTGATAATTGCAGTTTCAGACAATGTAATACATGAAATTTCACAAGCGATTCCTGTTACACTCTCAATCGTGACTCATACATCAGGAAGCACCTCGATAGACGCGCTGAAAAAGCACTCAAAAAGGGCGATTTTTTACCCTTTACAGTCGTTTTCTAAAAATAGAAATATTGATTTTTCAACAGTTCCTATTTGCTTAGAAGCTGCTAATAAAAGTGATCTTTTATTATTAGAAGAAGTAGCTTCTGCTTTAAGTGATTCTATACACTTCTTAAATAGTGAATCGAGAGCACATTTGCATCAGGCGGCTGTATTTGCCAATAATTTTTGCAATCACATTCTTTATCAAACAGAAGAAATTTGCAAAACTCATTCTCTAGATTTCAATTTACTAAAACCATTGATGACAGAAACTGTGAACAAAGCGTTTGATATTGGGGCACTTGCAGCACAAACAGGCCCGGCAAAACGCCAGGATACTTCTACAATAAAAAAGCAACTTGAAAATTTAAAAACAGAAGAGCAAAAGCTCATTTACAAAACTATTACACAGACTATTTTAAAGACTTATGGAAAAGAAAAGTTATAAGGAATACTTAAAGCATGTAACAACTTTTATTTTTGACGTTGACGGCGTTCTTACAGATGGTACAATACAAATTGGCACCACTGGCGAAATGCTAAGAACAATGCATACAAAAGATGGCTATGCTCTTAAAACAGCATTAAACCAAGGGTTCAATGTGTGTATAATTTCCGGAGGGACCAATGAAGGTGTACGTCACAGACTACAAGGTTTAGGTGTTACAGATATTTTCTTAGGTGCTCACGCAAAAATTGAGCAGCTTAATCAATATTTTGAAACCTATGACATAAAAGCCGAAAACGTACTTTATATGGGTGATGATATTCCGGATTTTCCTGTGATGAAGTTAGTTGGTTTACCCTGTTGCCCACAGGATGCTGTAAAAGAGATCAAAGAAATCTCTAAATATGTTTCTCACAAAAATGGCGGAAATGGTTGCGTGAGAGATGTTATTGAGCAGGTACTAAAAGTACAGGATAAATGGATGAAAGAGTTTGATGCTAAATATGACTAATTGAGATAGCGCTCTTTAGTTATTTTTATGTGATGCAATTCGTGACCGGCAATTATAAAACCAGCAGCTCTGGCAGATAGTGTATGATTGCTAGCTTCACCTAAATTTAGTAAGCCATCAGCCGGGAGATTCTTAAAAAGATGAATTGAGCTTTCTCTTACTGCTGCATATTCATCTAATAAACTTTTAAGACTTCTCTTATTTGCCTGCGAAGGCGCTATATAATTATCCTGATCAAAACCGGGAAATGGTGTTTTATCATTACGTGCAATACAAACAGCTCGATATTGAAAAACACGTTCTGTATCAATTATATGAAGTAAAACTTCAAGAATTGTCCATTTGCCTTCTGCGTAAGCATAGGTCAATTTATCATCAGGAATAGCGGAAAAGAAAGCTAAAACACTTTCTTTTCCGTTTTCTATTGCCTGAAGGATTGATAAATCTTCATGAACTAAATCAACATACGTACTGTAAAACTGATTATACTCTGAAGATTTAAGATCGCTCTTTTTCATTGCTTATGCCGAATTACGACTTGCATTAATATTTCCAAAAAGTGAACGCGTCACCATTTTTTCAAACATCTCAATCTTCTCCTGATTGGCTTCAGGATCTTTCTGTAATTCCTGAATATTCTTAAGTGCATATTGCTGTATCGTTAACAATGGCAACACGATACGCTCTCTCTCCTGAATAGATGCTTTACCTGCTTTTTCTTCTTCCATCAACTCGCTATAACCGGTAAGTTTTAGCAATAAACGTTTTGTACGTTCAAATTCATCATGAATCAATGTCCAGAAAGCGCCAAATTCAGGATCTTCCTGCATATATGCGGTCAGGCCAAAAAATGATTTTGTAAGACTCATCATACTGTTCTCAAGCAATGTCTTAAAGAACAGACTATTCTCATAAAGAGATTTTACTTTATCAAATTCTCCTTTACTTTCTAAATGTTCTATTGCAGTACCTACACCAAAGAAACCAGGAACATTTTGCTTCAATTGACTCCATGATCCCACAAAAGGAATCGCACGCAGATCTGAGAAATTAAGCTTATCCCCTTTTCCTCGTTTGCTGGGTCGACTTCCTATATTTGTTTTAGCATAATATTTTAGTGTGCTCATTCTTTCAAGATATCCTAAGAAGTTAGGATGCTCTTTAAAATCTGAATATGCTTTGTAGCTAACTTCAGCTAACTCTTCCATTGTTTTTCTATCTTCATCTGTCAAGGCTACATTCTTTTGAGAGAAAATACCATTAAATATTCCTGAACTCAAAAGTTGCTCCAGGTTATATTGACAAGAATCTTTAGTTCCAAAATTAGAACTGATAGTTTGGCCTTGTACGGTTAATTGTATTTGCTCATCTTCTATTGTATTACCCAAAGAAGCATAGAACTGATGCGTTTTACCACCACCACGAGCCGGTGGTCCTCCTCTACCGTCAAAGAATATCACTTTAACGCCATATTGTCTGGAAATTGCTGTTAACGCTTCTTTAGCTTTAAATATACTCCAGTTGGCCATTAAGTAACCACCATCTTTTGTACCATCACTAAAGCCCAGCATTATGGTTTGTTGATTTCCTCTTGAAGCTAAGTGTTTTGCGTAAGCAGGATTTGTATACAGATCTTCCATTACTTTATGAGCGATCTTAAGATCTGGTACTGTCTCAAATAATGGTACGATATCTGCCGTAGGTTTATCCCAATCACACAAATGCAACATGGCAAATGCTTCCATCACATTAAGCATGGTCTGGTTGTTACTTATTATATAACGATTTGAACCCCGCTCTCCATTTTGTTTTTGTATTTCGCGCATTGCGTGAATAGACTCAAGAGTCTTTCTGGCTATCTCATCTTCCAGATTTGAAGGATCAAGATATCCTTTAACGTCTTGTAATATAGTGATCTGTTCTTCTTCTGAAAGTTCGAGATAATTATCAGGAAAAATGTTTAATCCTTCTCGCTGACATTCTTTAACGATCTCCTGCATTACATGGTGATGCACTCTACTGTCCTGACGTATATCAAGCGTTGCGAAATGATAACCAAACATTTTGATCTTGTTTATAAGATCGTCAATTTCTTCAAGAAAAAGACTTTGATGTTGTTCTACTACTATTTTGCGTACGGTAAGAAGTTTTTCTAATAGTTCGTCTTTAGTGATTTTAAGTTTATCACCAGGCAAAAATATACTGTCATATAAACGACGCTCCAGATCTGATAATATTTCTACCGTACCTACAAACGTAATTCTGCGACGCATATCGCGCATATCGCGATAGTAGTTTTTTATAATTGTATTGCGTAATCGAGCTGCGACCCTTAAAGTAATATCTGTAGTTACAAAAGGATTACCATCACGGTCACCCCCCGGCCAGAAACCAAGATCTATAACTTCATTATCAAAAAACTCACCTTTAAAAACGTTTTGCTGCAGGTAATTATAAATGAAACTAGAAGAGTGGTAAAATACATTCTCCAAGTACCAGATAAGACTAACCGCTTCATCATAAGGTGTAGGCTTCTCCTTTTTAAAGAAAGGCGTTTTACCAAGCTGAGAAAGCAATTTTTTGATCATCTCCAGATCATTAGCGTTTATGGCATCGCTAAGATCATTGATGATACCCAGTACGGCACCGGGATAAAATTGTGTAGGGTGCGCTGTAAGAACCGGTCTTATTTTAAAATGATTGAGGTAATCTTTTAATTCTTCAGTCTTGTTTTGTGCTTGAGCTTCTTCTTTAATATTTCTTAAAGTACCGCGACCATCCATATTATGAACAATACGATATGAGGCATCTTCTATTGCATCAAACAGAACAACCTGGCGTTCTATATACTGAATAAATCTAAAAAGTAAATTATATCGATCTTCTTCGGGAATATCTCGTTGATATTTATCAAAAAAGTACGAAACAATCTGGGTGGGATTATATTTTCTTTCATAACCATCTACACAGATAGTATCAAATAAAGGTAAAAGTACACCGGTATTTGAAATTCCCTGAAAAGGAAGGGTCATGAATAAACTATTGTATACCTGATATTTAGATTTAACGTAACTATTAAAACGTTCTAACTTGGGTTGTCTGGACATTATTTTGATTTTAGTTGAATAAAAAAACCCTTTGTCTATAAAGCCAAAGGGTTTTAAAGTTAAGTCTTTTTGGCTTTACAATTCCTGAAAAATTGAATGCATAAGACGTTTTTTATCATTGATACTCTCTTCTAGAGAAATCATGGTCTCGCTGCGATAAACTCCGTCAATATCATCCAGTTCAAAAATAATATTTTTTGCATGCTCTGTATTGCGAGCACGTATTTTGCAAAAGATATTAAATTTACCTGTAGTAACATGAGCAACCGTAACAAACGGGATCTGATTGATGCGCTCAAGAACGAATGTTGTTTGACTTGTTTTGTTTATGTAGATGCCTACATATGCAATAAACGAGTATCCCAGTTTTGCGTAATCAAGTGTTAGAGAAGAACCTATTATGATTCCCGCCTCTTCCATTTTTTTTACGCGCACATGAACTGTACCAGCAGAGATTAGAAGTTTTTTTGCAATATCTGTAAAAGGAGTACGAGTATTTTCAATCAACATATCTAGAATCTGGTGATCAACCTCGTCTAATTTGAATTTCGCCATTATTCAATCATTAAATTATATATTACGCAAAAATAGGATAAATACATTGAATAATTCATAACGTTTTAGGTAATATTTGCGAAAACGTTTTAGTAAATCCGTTATTGAGGGTAATTTGACCGATTTTACTTCCTTTTTGCCAGATATTTGTGTCAGTGATATCCGGGTTTTGTGAGTCACAATCGTACTCAACATGCCCTGTAAATTCTTGCAAAACAGCAATCTCAGCTATTTTAGGAATAAATCGCAATTCGCCTTCTATTAAAGTCTCTTCATATTGTATTGCAACATCAGTCACTCCTGCTTCCGGAAGCGCAATTTGTCTTAAAATAATGTCAAAAAAGCATTTTTTGTTCTCCGGAATTTCAAAATACCCCTTGTATCCTCGTTTTAGATCATCATTAGAATTGGTAATAATATTTAAGGCTTTCACCAAAGCTAAAAATATATATGCACGCGTTTCTTCACGTGCGTAATCATCAGGGTAATGACCAGCTTCAAAAAGCACGGTTGGTACATTTAAGGATTGAAAAGTATCGCCAACGCAATTAAGGTTAAAAGAATCATCATATCGCCCTACTCCTTGTGGAATAAAATGCTGAAGCATCTCATTTAATCCGGCTATAATTGCCATACCCATTTTACGGGATCGCGTTACTGAGCGGTTTTTGTCCTGAGCAGGCGATAAAAAAGATACCGTGGCTGATTTAGCAGGGTCTCCCACTCCAAATATTGTACGCTGACCGTGCAAATTGAGGCAAAAATCGGGTTTAAATGCATCAAAAACGGTGCGTAAAATTATACTTTCTGGTTGTGATTGGTTTTGTGCATCTCTGTTAAGATCAATGTCATGAGCATTGAGCCTTGTATAACGTTCTGCCCCGTCAGGATTTAATATGGGTATGATAAGTAAAGTACATGATTTAAGTAAAGATTCTGCCTCAATTTTATATTCTGATGCTGTTAACCATTTAAAAAGATCAAATAAGGCTTTTGTAGTTGTGCTTTCATTCCCGTGCATTTGAGACCACATCAATATTTTTTTTGGCCCAGAGCCAATTTGAATACTGTGAATAGATTTTCCCAGCACAGACTTACCAATTTCTGTGATCTCATAATTGTTCCTCCAGAAATCCAGTAAAGGAGCTATGCTGTGATGCGTAATATATCGCCCATAAAGATTTTGTTCTTTATGTGTTTTATGCCAAAGTAAAAGCTGATCAAAATTCATATTTCAAATTAAGTTACAAATGTAAACATTGCTAAATTTACAAATGTAAACTCTTGATTCTTATCTCCTGTTTACTATATGTAACAGTAAAATCACAGTTGTAAATAGAGCTATAGGAGAAATTCCATAAACCTATTTAATTTGTATTAATCAATTCAATTTAAGTTATTTAAACATATTTATATATAGTTTTAATTCAATAAAATATTCTAGATCCGCTCTACTGTTTACAATTGTAACCTCTATTATCTTAAATTTATTATTACATTTGTAAACATGTTTTATATATCTCTATTTTACAATGGTGAACAGCGCTAAATTTGCTGAAAGGCTATTAAAAGTTATGGAAGAATACGAGCTGAATGCTACGGCATTCGCCGATAAGATCGAAGTTGGTCGTTCTTCTATCTCTCATATTTTATCTGGTCGCAATAAACCCAGTTTAGAATTTGTGATGAAAGTTGTAGAAACTTTTCCCGAAGTAGAACTGTACTGGCTACTTAATGGTAAAGGAAGTTTGCCTCCTGTTAAAAACAATGCTGAAAATACCTCAGATCTTTTCTCAAAATCTGGAGATGCAAATGCATCGCAGAAACCACAACATACGCCTATTAAAAATCAAGAAGATTACAGTTCATACATGTCTCCAAAAAGCTTTGGTGATGACTATCCCAGATCAAAAGGGATAAAACGTATTGTTATTTTTTATGATGACGGAACTTTTGAAAGTTTTGAAGATCAACTTCCTTATATGGATCTCTAAAATTTGTTTATCTATTTGTATTTTCGCGGCTATGATATTGAAAAGATTTTCGCTGCTTATTGCTGTTTTTGCACTGCTGGTTTCCTGCTATTCTCCAGAACGCAATTGCAATGATTTTAAAACCGGTAAATTTGAATTTGAAACTTACCTGAATGGCGAAGTTGTTAAAACACAATTCACCAGAAATGATACCCTTGAGATTGATTTTTATAAAGGAGTAGCCGATTCTTCAAGCATACGATGGATTAATGACTGTGAGTATATCGCTAACAAGATTAATCCTAAAAACAGAAATGAACGTAAAGCACTTCATTTTAAAATCTTAAAAACAGAAGGAGATTTTTATACCTTTGAATACGCCCTTGTAGGCGAAACAAACAAACAAAAAGGAACAGCCAAAAAAATAAATTAAATGCTTGATATTTTCTCATCTGCAGATGCGTGGGTCGCACTTCTTACCTTGACTTTTCTTGAAATTGTTTTGGGGATAGATAACATTATTTTCATTTCTCTTGCTTCTTCTAAATTAAGACCCGAAAACCGGAAAAAAGCGGTAAATATCGGGCTTATTCTGGCGATGGTGATGCGTATTGCTCTGCTCTTTGGTATAACGGTCTTAGTGGCTATGGAAGCTCCCTTCTGGCATATAAATCAATCCTGGATACAAGCAGGAATTAGCGGTCAGGCACTTATCCTATTTGCCGGGGGCATTTTCCTGCTGTACAAAAGTGTGCATGAGATACATGAAAAAGTTGATCTTACAGGTGAAGAAGAAGCCGAAGTGAAAAGCAAGAGTTCTACTACTCTAAAAAAGGCAGTTTTACAGATCACACTTATCAATGTGGTTTTTTCATTTGATTCTATTCTAACGGCAGTAGGTATGACAAATGGTTTAAGTGATAACCCAAATGATGCATTAATACTTATGATAGTTGCTGTTGTTATTTCTGTATTGATCATGATGCTTTTTGCAAACCCCGTAGGAGATTTTGTAAATAAGCATCCTTCGCTTCAAATATTAGGTTTGGCTTTTCTTATACTTATAGGTTTTATGCTAATCGCGGAAGCAGCTCATCTTGCTCACCTTAAAATTTTTAATAGTGAAGTAGGCACTATCCCTAAAGGATATTTGTATTTTACGATTGCATTTTCACTTTTTCTTGAATTCTTAAATTTCAAATTGCGTAAAAAGCAGCATATTGAAGAAGATACTGTTGCTTAAACAAAATTTGCATTCCTGTAAAATACTCATGTATATACACATATTGTGACATAGCCGCAATATGTGTATATTTAGTAAGATACAAATCTTACCACCTCATGGGATTTATAAAACATTACTTTAAGCTCCCAAACTTCGCACGTACTTATTACCGCAAAGTTAGCTTTTTCACTCTTTTCTTTTTATTACAGAGCTATAATGCTCTACCACAGTCTTCTCCTTCTAATTTCAAGGTTATACTTACAGATATAATTGATGAGAAAGAGCAATCTCTCGAGAAATTACATGCTAATTTAGAAGACTTTAGGCGTGATACTACAGCTATGAAAAAGCTGATCATCGCAAGTGAAAAGGTTAATTATACACTAGGGGAAGCTTACGCGGAAAATATGCTGGGCATATATTTTAGAGATAAATCATCATACCAAAGGTCAATATATCATCACAAAAAAAGTATTGCGCTGGCCAAAGAAATAGGCAATCAGGAGATGGAAATATCTGCACTCAATATGTTGGGTGTTGTTTATCGTAGAATGGATGCCGTACGATCGGCACTAGATAATCATCAGGCCGCTCTTGAAATGGCCGAAAATTTTACTCCAAAGAATAATTCTATTGTAAAAAGTATTGCTATTTCGCTGAATAGCATAGGTAATATCTACCTCATAATTGGTGATTACGATCTTGCTGAAAATTACTTTAAACAGGCCATTCCTTATGAAGAAGGCATTGGCAGTAAATTGGGTCTGGCTATTAATTACGGCAACCTGGGCATTACTTATGAAGAACGCGGGCAATTTGAAAAAGCATTGTACAATTATCGCCAGTCCTTAAAATACAATGAGGAAATAAACTCTGAACTGGGCATCCTTATTTGTAATAATAGCATTGGTCAGGTTTATCTTAAACAGAACAAAGCAGAGGCGGCCATGAAGTTAATAAGGCCCACAATTGCTATGGCAGATCACCTGGAAGATGAATTTTATATTGCTATGGCATACATAAATATGGGCTGGGCATTGTACGAATTGGGAAATTATGCTGAGGCAGAAAAATATTTCTTAACTGGCGAGCGCGTATCTAAGAAAAATGAAATGAAACAATTTCTTAGTAGCACCTATGAGCACCTTGCCCAATTAAAAGAGAAACAAGGTCAATATGATAAAGCACTTGATTATCAACGTTTATCACAGACGGTACAGAAAAAATATTTAAATGAAGAAAATCATAAGTATGTTTCTGATCTTAATATGAAGTATGATACAGAAAAGAAAAAAAACACCATTGCACTTTTAGAAAAGGAAAATGAGATCGTAACGATGAATCTCGCCCAAAGCAATCAAAATCTCATATTTCTTGGATTGCTTTTTCTTTTTTCTTTTGTTATTGTCTATATATTATTCCGGCAAAACAAGCTTAAAAATGAAAAAACCGCTTTAAAAGCTGAGCAGAAACTCATGCGCTCACAGATGAATCCGCATTTTATTTTTAACGCCTTGCTTTCGATTAAAATCTATATGCAGAATCACAATTCTGAGGATGCGATAGAATATCTCAATCAATTTGCAAAACTGGTACGATCAATTTTGTCGAGTTCTTTGGAGAAGGAAATTACGCTGGAAGAAGAATTAGAAACCATGCAGTTATATGTGAATATTGAAAATATTAGGTTTTGTAATGAGATTATATATGACGTAAAAGTAGACGATGATATTTCGCTAAAAGATATTAAAATACCTTCTCTCATATTGCAGCCTTTTGTTGAGAATGCCCTTTGGCACGGTCTTCAGCCAAAAGATGGTAAAAAAACTCTCGAACTGAAAGTGAGTAAGAAAAATGAGAATTTCGTAGAAATTTCAATTACAGACAATGGTATAGGCCGCAAAAAAACTATGGAAATACCAAGTGATAAACGGAACACACAGAAAAAATCTATTGGAATCAGGCTGACAATACAGCGGTTACAAAATTTCTCAAAGAATTTTGCTCATGCCCATTCACTCAATATAATTGATTTATATGATGAAGGCAATAATCCTAAAGGAACCAAAGTTTTGCTTGACCTGCCCGTACAGTAGTGTCTAATGGTGTTGCATGTTTTTATCTGCATATTCCTCTTTGGGAAATCTTTCGATTAAAATATCTACAAGTTTATTACGATCTAAAGGTTTTGTTAGGTAATAATCCATTCCAGATCTTAATCCTTCTGTCATAGCACTATTCGTAGCATCTGCGCTGAGCCCAATGATTAAGGTATTTTTATAAAATTGCCTTATTCTTCGGGTTGTTTCAAAGCCATCTAGTTCTGGCATGTGCACATCCATAAAAACCAGATCATAATATTGTTCTCTTGTTTTTTCTAGAGCCTCAATGCCGTTATATGCCACTTCTGAGCCGATTTTTAGCTGTTTTAGGCACTTTTCTAAGATGAATGTATTGAGTTTATTGTCATCTACAATAAGAACAGAAAGAGCTGATAAATCTGGTATTTCTTTATTTTCAGTCAACTCGATACCTGCATAATCAATAGGCAACTTAAGTTCTACCGTAAAAGAAGTTCCCTTAGAAACTTTACTTGAAACATTAATAGTTCCATCAAAAAGATGAACAAGATGTTTTGTTATAGGTAATCCTAATCCACCCCCACCATGTTTTTTGGCAATACCGCCATCAACCTGATAAAAACGTTCAAAAATTGTGTCTATTTTGTCTTCGGGAATCCCAATGCCGGTGTCATTAATTTGTAAAGCTAACTGCACATTAGTACCTACAACCTCTTCAGAATAAATGATTTCAATATGGCCTTTCTGCGTAAATTTAATTGCGTTTTTAAGCAGGTTTACAAAAATTTGTTCAAATTTTAGCTTATCTCCTACCACCTTACACGCTTTACATGCATCAAAATTCACTTTTAGCTGAAGTCCGTAACGCTCAATTTGTGGGGAATAGTAGTTTATGTTATTCTTAATAATCTCCAGTGGAACGAATTGTTCTGTATGAAGCACTTCTTTGCCAGATTCAATTTTATCAATCAACAGTATATTATCTACGAGACCCAATAAGGTTGCAGATGAATTTGTCATCATATTGATAAGCGGCTGTTGATCTTCATTAGCCTTTGACTTCAATATTTCAGAAAGTCCCAAAATAGCATTTAGAGGCGTTCTAATCTCATGACTCATGTTAGACAGAAATTCAGTTTTTGCGAGCGAGGCTTTTGTTGCATTTTCCTTTTCTCTGGCGAGAGCCCTGTTCAGGTTTTTTAAAGCTGCGTTTGCCTTTTCAAAACCAGCGGCTGCTTTTTTAGCTTTTAAGTAAAAGAAGACCAAAAAGCTTGAAATTAATGAAGATACGAGTCCAAAAATGAAAACGTAGGTCGCTATCAATTTATGATCCTGTAATACTTTCATATCTCGATACATAAATTTAAACGACCAGAAATCTTCTGGATTTGCATCTACGGTCATTGCAGCACTATAGACAAGTTCTGGAGAGAAAATATCTGGTTGTGGATTATTGAAACTATAAAAGGCATGCCCCTCTTCATCATTGATTAATATAGCATAATCATTAAGATTAGAACCCAGTTTATCAAACTGAGCCTTAAAATCCATTCCCGCAGTTATAGTTCCCTGAAATTTACCTTTAAAATATACAGGAACATCTATTAAGAATGAATTGCCACCCTGTGTAAGCTCTAGCCATGGCGTTATATTTGTAATAGTATCTGAACTATGACCTAACCATTCTGCATAACGATAATTTATTTTTTTGATGTCAAGTTTTATCGCTGGTTCATTGCCGTTTAACGGAACAATTTCCTGAATAATACCATCATTATCTATCCATTCAATAAACTTTAAAGCATTATTCTGACTTATAATCCGTTTCGCATCATTTTGCCAATAAGGAAAATACAAACCATCACTTTCCTGTATTCTGTTCTTAAGATTTTCAAGGGAAGAAATATTATTGAAAACTGATCGTCTAAAATCCTGTTCTGCAAGACTCGCAGAGGCCTGAATTTGTGTACTTAATTTTTCGTTCAGATTCTCACAGTAATTGCGATAGAGATAAAACGAAAAAGCGGTCAAGCATAGGAATAGCGAAAATGCTATTCCGAAGAATTGATGAATATATCGTTTTTGCATGTTTAGGGGCTTAACAATGCTGTTTATAAGTAGATGCGGCTAATTTAAGATTTTTTTTACATGAATATACCTACAAATTTATTTTTTTTGATATAAGATATTTATTTCTTCAATAAATGTTTGTTTTGTTCTTCTAAAAGCTCATTTATTCTGGTAAGTAATTCTATATCTTTTGGAGTTTTAACAGAGGTGTCTTTGGCGTCATCCCCTCTTTCTTTTAATCTATTCATAACTTTTACTACAATAAAAACTACAAATGCGATAATAAAAAAATCGAGTGCAACAGTTATAAGTTCACCATAGCCTATAGAAGTTTCTGCTATAGAATTGCCCATAGAATCAAGATGAGCTTCCCTGAGCACTATCTTTTTATTTGAGAAATTCACGCCATCAGTTAACATAGACAGCGGCGGTAGCATTATACGCTTCACAATAACATCTACAACATCTTTAAAAGCTGCACCTATTATTATACCAATAGCCATGTCTATCATGTTGCCTTTTACAGCAAAATCCTTAAACTCTTGTATTACGCTCATGAATTAAAAAAGTGAAGTTTGCCCCTCATCAGAATCATCAATATTATCGTCTTTGTAATAAGAAGATGAATTACTATCTGTACCATCTCCTCTCACTGTTTCTTCATCTACCACCTCAAGATCTTCCGTCTTTGTTTCTTCAGGTTCTTCATGAGGCAAAGGTTCAAGCAAATTTATCTGCTTAAGTTTTTCAGTATAAAATTGATTACCAAGGGCGTTGATCCCTTTCACCGAAATGAAATTTTCAAAATCAACCTCTTCACTTGGCTTCTGGTCTTTACCTCTTTCTTTGTAAAATACCATTTCTACAACTGGTCTGTAATCTGTAGAAACAATTTCTAAGTGACTATTAGCATGTTCTGAAATGAATAGCTCTTCTTTATCAGGATTTTCGATCAGAAAACGTTTTGCGTAATATTTTTCTTTATTTCCATCCCAATAGATTGCAGAAATAGGTTTCGAAGGAATCCATTTTTCCAGAACAATAATATTGTCCTTAAATCTCGTAGTAAGTTCCGGTGTTATTGTTTTTACTATACCCTCTTGGGTTATAATGAGTAATCTGTCTTCTCCTTTAAATTCGCCTAGTAATTCACCTCTACCGTCAACATTTAAAAGTTGAACAGTATCATCAAACCAGATCTTGCGTGGTTTTAAAGTAGATACGCCTTTCTCTTTAAGATCAATAGTACGCACTGAATGTTTAGAGACAATATTCCCTTTAGAATTACGTCCTTTTATAAGTACATCTGCCAGATCGAGATCAAACTTTAATTTCTTAATGTTACCCACTGCTCTTAAGTAAATCGTTACAACTTCTGCCTCACCATTAGGATTTGCACTAAAATAAAGAACTGTAGACCCTTTTTTGCCATTTGTCATATCATATTCACGATCTCGAGTTACGCTTGTAACACTAAATCGCTTCACGTAAGTACTTCCTCCTGTGCCATCCTTATAAATAAGGTTATAAATAGTGCGTTTGTCCTTTTTTCTAAATACCGCTACGTGAATTATGTCTTTCCCTACAAAGGTTTTAGCATCAACTTTAGTGATGATCATCTTACCTTCTTTAGTAAACACGATAATGTCATCTATATCTGCACAATCGGTTACATATTCATCTCTCTTTAAAGATGTTCCTACAAAACCTTCTTTGCGGTTAACATAAAGTTTAGTATTTCTTATGACAACTTTTGTGGCCTCAATATCGTCAAACACACGAATCTCAGTAAGACGTTGTCTATTTACACCGTACTCTTTTTTGAGTCTTGTAAAATATGCTATTGCAAAATCGGTTAAGTTGGCTAAATGATGTTTAACCTCTGCAATTTCATCTTCGAGGGCGTCAATTTTTTGTTGCGCTTTGTCGATATCAAATTTAGAAATCCTTTTAATTCGTATTTCTGTAAGTCGGGTGATATCTTCTTCTGTAACAGCTCTTTTTAGATGACCAATAAAAGGTTTTAAACCATTATCAATAGCAGTGATAACGCCTTCCCATGTTTCTTCTTCTTCAATATCACGGTATATTCTATTCTCTATAAAAATACGCTCCAGAGAAGCAAAGTGCCACTGACTTTCAAGCTCATCGAGTTTAATATCAAGTTCCTGTCGCAACAAATCTTTAGTACGCTCTGTTGAGAGGCGCAACATTTCGGTAACACCTACAAATAAAGGTTTGTTGTCTTCAATAACACAGCCTAATGGCGAAATAGAAACCTCACAATTTGTGAAAGCATAAAGGGCGCCAATAGTCTTGTCTGGCGACATTCCCGGTGGCAGATGTATTACAATTTCTACTTCTGAAGAGGTGTTATCTTCAATTTTTTTAATCTTGATCTTACCTTTGTCGTTCGCTTTTAATATTGAATCAATAAGTGAAGTAGTAGTTGTACTAAACGGAATTTCAGTAATTACAAGGGTGTTTTTATCTAGCTGGTCTATTTTTGCACGCACTCTTACCTTGCCACCTCTGTGACCATCCTTATAATCGCTAAAATCTGCTACCCCAGAGGTAGGAAAATCGGGTAAAATGGTGAATTTTTTACCTTTTAAATGCTTTATTGAAGCATCGATAAGTTCGTTAAAGTTATGGGGTAAAATTTTAGTGCTTAAACCTACAGCAATACCTTCACCACCCTGAGCAAGTAATAATGGGAATTTCACCGGTAGATTTACAGGCTCTTTTTTTCTACCATCATAAGATGCCTGCCACTCAGTAATTTTAGGACTAAAAAGAACTTCTAATGCAAATTTTGATAACCTGGCTTCTATATAACGCGATGCAGCAGCACTATCACCGGTAAGTATATTGCCCCAGTTACCTTGTGTGTCTATAAGAAGATCTTTCTGGCCCATTTGTACCATAGCATCTGCAATACTGGCATCACCGTGAGGATGATACTGCATAGTATGACCTACAATGTTTGCCACCTTATTGTAGCGCCCATCATCAAGATCTTTAAAAGAATGCATTATACGGCGCTGCACCGGTTTAAAACCATCTTCTATTGCCGGGACAGCTCGTTCTAAAATTACATAAGAGGCATAATCAAGAAACCAGTTTTTAAACATACCCGTAACCCGGGTAATGGTCTCACCGCTATTTTCTTCTTCTGGCTTTTCAAAATCAGGTTCTTCGTAGTTCTCGCTCATAGCTTGTATAGGATGGGGTTTTTCCTATTTAAAAATTATTGTAATTTAAATTTAAGATCGTTATTCAGGGTTTATTCAAGAACAGGATCTAATTCAACTTTTAGATTCTCTATAATAAACTTTTGCCTGTCTGGTGTATTCTTACCCATATAAAACAAAAGTAATTCTTCTATTGACATCGCCTTATCAAGCATTACAGGAGCTAAACGTATATTGTCACCAATAAAATTTTTAAACTCATCTGGTGATATCTCACCTAAACCTTTAAAACGGGTTATTTCTGGTTTACCTGTTAGTTCTTCAATGGCATCTCTTCGTTCCTGCTCACTGTAACAATAAAAAGTCTTCTTTTTATTTCGCACTCTGAACAACGGAGTTTCAAGAATATATAAATGCCCCTCTTTGATCAATTCAGGGAAAAATTGCAGAAAGAAAGTAATAAGCAGCAACCTTATGTGCATACCGTCAACATCTGCATCTGTAGCGATTACAATATTATTATATCGCAGATCTTCCATAGATTCTTCTATGTTAAGTGCTGCCTGCAACAGATTGAATTCTTCGTTCTCATAGACAATTTTCTTTGTCATATTGTAAGAATTCAAAGGTTTTCCGCGTAAGCTAAAAACCGCTTGTGTATTTACATCTCGTGATTTTGTAATAGAACCAGAAGCTGAATCTCCCTCAGTTATAAAAAGGGTGCTTTCAAGATTACGTTCTTTTTTACTGTCTGTAAGATGTACACGGCAATCGCGCAGTTTCTTATTATGTAAACTTGCCTTTTTTGCCCTGTCTTTAGCCAATTTTCTAATGCCTGAGAGTTCTTTTCGCTCTCTTTCTGCCTGCAAGATCTTTCGCTGTAGCTTATCTGCAGTTTCAGGATTTTTATGTAGAAAATTATCAAGATTTGTTTTAAGAAAATCATTGATGTATGTACGCACGGTAGGCAGATCGCCACCCATATCTGTAGAACCTAACTTCGTTTTAGTCTGTGATTCAAAAACGGGCTCCATCACTTTTATGCTTACCGCAGAAACAATTGATTTTCTAACATCTGAAGCTTCATAATTCTTGCCATAAAACTCACGTATGGTACGAACAATTGATTCTCTAAATGCGGCCTGATGCGTACCTCCTTGTGTGGTATGTTGACCATTCACAAATGAGTGATATTCCTCAGAATATTGTGTGCGACTGTGAGTAATTGCTACCTCTATATCATCACCGCGCAGGTGAATTATAGGATATAAACGATCGCTTTCAGAAATACTTTCAGACAAAAGATCTTTTAATCCATTTTCTGAAAAGAATTTTTCGCCATTAAAAATAATCGTAAGTCCGGGATTAAGATACACATAGATCTTAAGCATTTTCTCAACATACTCGTTCCTGAACTTATAATTTTTAAAGATGAGTTCATCAGGTATAAAGGTGACTTTAGTCCCTTTTCTACGCGATGTTTCTTCTAAGAATTCTTCATCTTTTAAATTTCCCTGCTCAAATTCTGCAGCAGCAGATTTTCCTTCTCTTGAAGATTCTACTCTAAAATATGATGAAAGTGCATTAACTGCTTTTGTACCTACACCATTTAAACCTACAGATTTTTTAAATGCTCGTGAGTCGTATTTACCACCCGTGTTCATTTTTGACACTACATCTACTACCTTGCCTAATGGAATACCACGCCCAAAATCTCGTACAATAACGCGATTATTCTGAATGCTAACTTCTATGGTCTTACCGGCTCCCATGACAAACTCATCAATAGAATTGTCAAGTACCTCTTTTAAAAGTATATAGATACCATCATCAGCACTTGAGCCATCTCCCAACTTACCAATGTACATACCAGGTCTCATCCTGATATGTTCTTTCCAGTCTAGGGAGCGTATATTTTCCTCGGTATATTGTGTTTCTTGGGCCATAAAAATTTGGGATGTTTGCTAATATAGGGTATAGCAAACTTTTATAATAGAAGGCAAAAACAAAGTAATTAACAAATTTTAATAAAATCCTGTTGAAAAGCTTGACGCACGCGTTATATTTTGACTAACAGCGCTTTAAATTAAAGCAGTGATTCCCCATTTAGATCTGTAGTGAGAACATCGCTCATATAATTAAAAAAGGGTAGTAATAATTTATAATGATCTATGAGTTTTTTCTGAAAATCTGCTGCCAGAACTTCCCCATCTGTAAAAGCATGTGAGACGAAAAATGACTTGTTTTTAATGAGATCATTTGCAGGATGCTCAACGTTAAATCCTCTGGGAGCTGTCTTCACCTGATTACCAGGGTTAAAACCTCCAAAAGCTTTTTGAAACGCTGGTCGCGCTAAAATCTCCCTAATTTCAGAATCATCCATCTCAAATTCCTTACGTATGCGCAAAAGATCTGCCGGCTCCGGACTAAAAAAACCACCAGCCATGCGCGAATTTCCGGATTGTATGCGCAAATAATAGCCACCACGTCTTTGATCTCCTTCTCTGCTGTAACTTGCACTACGATGCACATTGTAGGGTGTTTTATCATTACTGAATCGTATATCGCGATTTATTCTGAACACCTTAGTTTTATCTATCGCATCAAAATTGTTCAAGCCTTCTTTAACTTCGGCATAAAACGACTTTAATATTTTTTCATTTCGCTGATAGCGATTTTTATTGTCATTCATCCATTCCCGGTTATTATTCAGCTTTAGATCGTCTAAAAATTTAAAAATCTCCGGTTTTAATTGAATCATTAATTTAGTTTTTGAAATAATTATTAGCGAATTTTAACCCTATTTTATCGATTTTCATGCCTTTACAGCCACTTTTTTCGCTTAAAATACCAGATCAATATGAGACAAACAATTACCATTGCTCCCAGCAAATAGAAGTAACTATATTTATAATGTAGTTCTGGCATAAAGTCAAAATTCATCCCGTAAATACCAGCCATAAATGTCAACGGAATGAAGATACTTGCCATAATAGTAAGCACTTTCATCACCTCGTTCATCTTATTGCTTATGGTTGTCATATACATATCCATAAGTCCCCAGGTCATCTCCCTGTAGACCTCGATACTTTCATAAACCTGAACAACATGATCATATAAATCTCGTATATAAGTTAAGGTACGGTCTTCTATAAGTGAAGTTTCCTGCTTCTCAAGCCTGCTCACAACTTCTCTAAAAGGATAAACCGCTTTACGCACACGCAGGACTTCCCGTTTTAAATCCTGAATATCCTGTGTAATATCATCTTCTACATGATTTAAAAACAAATCATCTTCTAGTTGTTCTATTTTATCGCTCATAGATTCTATCACAATAAAGTAGTGATCTACAACAGCATCCATAATGGTAAACATAAGATAATCTGCACCTGCATTTCTTATGCGCCCTTTAGCATTAGCTATACGTTGTCTTAATGAATCAAATACATCACCGTCTGACTCCTGAAAAGTCAATACATAATCCTTACCTAAAACAAGACTTATGTGTTCATTTACAAACTCATCCTTTTCATTAAAATAGAGCATTTTAAAAACTATGAACAGATATTCAGGAAATTCATCAATCTTTGGTCGTTGATTGGTATCTACAATATCCTCAAGAGTAAGTGGATGCAGTTTGTAGTGCGAACCCAAAAGTTCTATCTGATCTGTTCTGTTAAGACCATTTACATTGATCCAGCTTATATGACCGCTTCCGGTTTTGTTGTATCCCAGAGAAACATCCTTGCTGGACATGCTCTGGTAGTATTCTTTAGAATAATCTATAACCTCTATGTGTAGATCATCACTTTCCTTATTTCCTGTATAATTAAGAGTACCAGGAACATCATTCTTAACTTTTCTTTTCTTCTTTTTTAAATGAGGAAGTCTGGGTTTTCTAATTTTAAGGCGTTTAGTCATAGTAGGCATTTGTAGCACCTAAAAATAGAAAAAGTCCGCCAATTGGCAGACTTTTAATTTATATATCAGGATTTGATTAAGCGTGTTGTAGCTCGTGTTTTCCTTCTTTTATTTCCTCAATTAATTTTGAGTTAAATGCTGGGAGGTCATCAGGATTTCTACTTGTTACAAATCCTTCATCAACAACAACTTCTTTATCTACCCACTTTGCTCCTGCATTTACAAGATCATCTTTAATAGTATGGTAAGATGTCATTTCTCTGCCTTCTACTACTCCGGCGCTAATTAGCGTCCACGCAGCGTGACAGATTGCAGCAACAGGTTTATGTTGAGCGAAGAAATCTTTTACAAAAGTAAGAGCATCTTCATTTGTTCTTAAATTATCAGGATTCATCACTCCACCTGGTAACATCAATGCGTTATATTGATTTGCATTAACTTGATCTACTGTTTTATCAACATCATATTCATCTGACCAATGATCTTTATCCCATGCTTTTATTTTTCCAGCTTTAAGGCTTATTATATCTACCTCAAAACCTTCATTTTTCATCGCTTTAAGTGGAGAAGTTAATTCTACTTCTTCAAATCCGTTTGTAGCTAATATTGCAATCTTCTTAGTATTCATATTGTTGGTTTTTAGTTCGACAATTAATTCAATACAAAGATAGGCAGCAGTTCTGTTTACGGGGGTTAAAAGACTTATAAGCCTAAGCTAAAAAAGGTTAAAATAAGTATAGAAAGGAAGCTTTGTGTTAAAAGCTTTTAGATAGGTTCTATTTAATATTTTCCTCATACTAAATATGCTCAATTCATCAGCTTAGTTTCATTAAGAATAAGCCCAGAAGCTGCTGCGATATGCGTTAACTTGATGCTATTTTCTGGTAAAAGCAGAGCTTTAAATTCGTCTAAAGTAAACTTGCCAGCTCCCAGATCAAAAAGTGCTCCCATCATCAGTCTTATTTGGTGTCTCTTAAAACCCATTCCCTTTACGCGCAATAAGTAGCTCATTTCAGGAAAGAAATTAGCAGTATAAATATCATTTTCTGCAATCTCGCAGCAGTCTATAGTCATTTCTGTAATAGTCTGCTCTTTAGGCTTATACGTGAAGTTTTTAAAATCGTGGTTTCCTTCCATTAATTTGGCAGCTTCCTTCATCAGCTCAATATCGAGGTCTTCCAGAATATTAACCATAAATGGCGCCGCAAAAGGGTGGTTTTTTTCACCAAAAGAAAACAAATACAAATACTCCTTCTGCTTAGGATGCTGAATGATATTAAAGTCTGCATCTGTTTCAGTAATTTCTAAAGCACGAATATCTGGTGGTAGATTTTCGTTCAAAACAGGGAGAAAATCGGTCAAATCAAGCGGTTTTTCGTCAAGAAATAATTCAATATAAGTTTCATTTACAGAAACTTTAGAATCTGTTCTGCCTGCTGCTAAAATTTTAAAATTAGAGCGATCCAGAATATATTTCAACGTGCGATGTACCATACGCTCTACCGTAGGCTTTTCGGGCTGCTTCTGCCAACCGTGATAACGGAAACCCAGATATTGTAACTTAATAATGTAATAAAATCGCTTTCTAAACATATCGCAAAAATAACTTCTTTTGCCAGAATGCACTGTTATACTTAAACTACTGTAAGCTTCTGCCATAATTTCTACTACTATACTTATATAATGGCTAAATTTGAAATTGGATTTAAATCTGGAATGTGGAAAAGAAAGAAATCATAAAGCAACTCAGGCAACATAAAAAGAATGCCAACCTAAATTTTAAACTGAAAGAAAATACACAGTTATTTACTGATAAACTCTTTCATACTCTATTTGATTATCATACAGATCTTGATGTCAATCTTGAAGAACTGGAGGTCATTTTTACAGAGCTTGTTGATCTTGCCTGCTGGGAAACCGATAAAAAGTGTTCTAAAATCTGGGATAATTATGTTGCTAATCTGCCCGAAATTCTGCGCAAGCTTAATCTCGACGCGCAGGCTATATATGACAATGATCCCGCGGCCCGTTCTATAGAAGAAGTTTACTTGTCTTACCCTGGCTTTTATGCTATCGCAGTATATCGCTTTAGTCATGATTTGTATATAAAAGGTTTTCCCATAGTGCCACGTTTAATGACAGAATATGCACATTTTTTGACCGGTGTAGATATCAATCCAGGAGCTCAAATAGGGGAATATCTCTTTATAGATCATGCCACAGGAATTGTGATTGGGGAAACCGCAGTTATTAAAGACCATGTAAAATTGTATCAGGGAGTTACTCTGGGAGCGCTAAGTGTAAACAAAGAACTTGAGAACATAAAACGGCATCCAACTATTGAAAATAATGTCACCATATATGCTAATGCTACTATTTTAGGTGGAAATACGATCGTGGGCGAAAATAGCATCATTGGCGGGAATGTTTGGCTTACGGCTTCCGTTCCGCCCTTTTCATTGGTTTCTCACAGACCGGAAATACAAATACGCGAAATTGCAAAAAATGAATTATAATCTTGAACGCCTTATTGGCAATACGCCCTTGGTAGAATCTAGGGTTCTCCAAACAAATCCTAACGTTAAACTGCTTTTTAAACTGGAAGGTGATAATCCCGGCGGAAGCGTGAAAGATCGTGCGGCTTACAACATGATCAAAAGCGCGATGGAACGTGGGGAAATCGACAAAAACACGAAGCTTATTGAAGCCACCAGCGGAAATACCGGAATTGCACTTGCAATGATAGCGAGTATTTACGGACTTTCACTTGAGATTGTAATGCCGGAAAATTCTACTAAAGAACGTGTGCAAACCATGCGAGCTTATGGAGCGACCGTCATCCTAACGTCAAAAGAAGTAGGTATAGAAGGGGCTCGGGATTACGCTGAAGCGAAAGTAAAAGACGAAGGATTTTATATGTTTAACCAGTTTGGCAATCCCGATAACTGGAAAGCGCATTACAAAACCACGGGACCTGAAATTTGGCGTGATACCGAAGAAAAAGTAACGCACTTTGTTTCTTCTATGGGAACTACAGGAACCATTATGGGAACTTCCACTTTCTTAAAAGAAAAAAACAAAGACATTCAGATTGTGGGCGTACAACCTACTGACGAATCGAGCATTCCCGGAATACGCAAATGGCCGCAGGAATATTTACCCAAGATTTTTGATGCAAAAAAGGTGGATCGGGTGATTGAAGTGAGCGAAACCGATGCGCGGATTATGGCAAAAAGATTGGCTAAAGAAGAAGGTATTTTTTCGGGAATGAGCAGCGGCGGAGCTACAGTAGCAGCTTTACGTCTATGCCAAGAGCTGGAAGAAGGTATTGTGGTTTCTATTATTTGTGACCGTGGAGACCGGTATTTGTCATCAGATTTGTTTGACGAGTAATTTTTGGAAACTTCGCTATTTCAGCAATACCGTGGATTTTTGCAGACACCAGATTTGTTTTTGGCGGACTATCCCGGTTTTCAGGTTTTTGATAGCCAGACTCTTTATTTAAATACCATTCCCCCTCTTGATGTTCCAAAAAATATCAGGCTTGGTCAGCGTATGGAATATTTTATGGAAGCGTCGATTAAGGCTTCTCAACGCTACGAACTGATCGCCAAAAACCTGCAGATTATACACAATAAGAAAACGCTGGGCGAAATTGATTTTTTAATTCGCGATCTCAAAGAAAATAAAGTTATCCATCTCGAACTCGTTTATAAATTCTATTTGTTCGATCCGCTTTACAGCGAAAACAAATATGCTTGTTGGATTGGTCCAAATCGCAAAGACAGCCTTCCTTTAAAAATTAATAAACTGCGCGAGCATCAACTCCCGTTACTTTATAGACCAGAAACTCTCCCTTTTCTATCAAAAATCGGCTTAAAACCCGAAAAAATCGAACAAAAAGTCTGCTTTAAAGCTCAGCTATTTACCGATTTTAGGAGTAAAAAAGCCGATTTTAAGGGCTTAAATCCCGATTCTCAAGTAGGTTTCTGGCTATCCTTTCAAGATTTTAAAGCTATCGCGAAAGCGGAAATGAAATTCTATTTTCCTATCAAAAACGATTGGGTCATTCTCCCCGCTTCAACTGATGCTATCAATTGGTTAAATTCTGCTGAAGCTTTTCAACTAATAGAAAACAGCTTAAATCAGCAACGCTCTGTCTATTGCTGGATAAAAACTCCGGACAATTCTATTTCCCGCTGTTTTGTGGTGTGGTGGTAATTGCAGACGAAGCTTTAAATGACTGTCATTCCGAATTTATTTCGGAATCGCATACTACTTATCAGCAATTACGATGTGAATCTGAATCAAGTTCAGATTGACGAAAATTTTAAGCAATGCTTTACTTTTTCCTTTCCAACAAAACTTTCTCGATATCTTCAAGCCCAAAACCTTTAGCTTTAAGCAAAATCAAATAGTGAAAGAGCAAATCGGCACTTTCATTTAGAAAAAGGTCATCATTGTCATCTTTGGCCTCAATCACCGTTTCTACGGCTTCCTCCCCTACTTTTTGGGCGATCTTGTTGATCCCTTTCCTGAATAAGCTGGCGACGTAACTTTCGTCATTTTCCTGATTAGCTTTACGATCAGCAATAACGGTTTCTAACTCGCTAAAAAAACCGAATTCCTGCTTGTTTTTGCTTCCCCAGCAGGTATCTGTACCGGTATGGCAAGTAGGCCCTTCAGGATTTACGGTTATTAATAAGGTGTCGTTATCGCAATCATTGCTTATAGAAACGAGATTTAAAAAATTTCCGCTTTCCTCTCCTTTGGTCCACAGGCGTTGTTTGCTGCGACTATAAAAAGTAACCTTTTTAAGTTCGTTGGTTTTTAAGAATGCTTCTTCATTCATGTAACCCAGCATCAACACATTTTTGGTCTTTGCATCCTGAATAATCGCGGGCACAAGGCCATCTTTGTTGTAATTTATCTTCATTTTTTATTTTTCGAAATAGTCACTTTTGTTTTTCTTCAAGTAATTTAAAGACTTCATCCTCATTTACCCGTAGATATTCTTTAGTTTTGAGCATAAGGATTAATAATCCTAAATCTTCTTTTTCATCATCAGTCATAATGATTATTTTTTTAAAAAATTTAAATCCTTACCGAAATTCCTTTATTCTGCAACTCTTTTTTCAGATCCGGGATGTCAATTTCATGAAAATGAAAAACACTGGCTGCCAGTGCTGCATCTGCTTTTCCTGCTGTAAAAGTGTCGGCAAAATGCTGCATATTCCCGGCTCCACCGGAAGCGATTATGGGTATATTTAGCAGTTCATCCAGTTTGGCCAGGGCTTCATTGGCAAAACCATCTTTGGTGCCGTCATGATCCATAGAGGTAAACAGAATTTCCCCTGCACCTCGCGCTTCCACTTCCTGGGCCCATTCAAATAAATCCAGCTCGGTGGGGACTTTACCTCCTACCAGATGCACTTTCCATTGTCCGTTGATTTGTTTGGCATCAATGGCAACCACAACACATTGTGACCCGAATTTCGCCGCGAGCTCATTGATCAACTGCGGATTTTTAACCGCAGACGAATTGATAGAAACTTTATCAGCTCCGTTTTGCAACAAAATATCTACATCTTCAACCGAGGAAATTCCACCGCCCACGGTAAAGGGAATATTGATTTTTTCTGCCACACGTAACACCATATCTGCTAAAGTTTTACGCTTTTCTTCGGTTGCCGAAATATCGAGAAAAACGAGTTCGTCAGCTCCGGTTTCAGCGTATTTTGCAGCCAGTTCAACCGGATCTCCGGCGTCCCGTAAATCGATAAAATTAACGCCTTTTACGGTACGCCCGTTTTTGATATCCAGACACGGTATGATACGTTTTGTAAGCATTTACTCTTTGTTTTTTTTCGTTAATTCTACTCCGTCATAAAAGCCTAAATCCTGTTCTGTTAGCAGTTTTACCCAGAAGGCAATCTGCCCGGTGTGGTAAGAATAATGTTCCACCACATGTGTTATTACTCCTATTCCTGTAAATTCATAAGCCTGAACTTGTCGCATGCGAATAAATTCATCTGCAGGGAGATTTTGTATGATTTCTTTGGCTTTTTCTACGATTTTCACCAGTTTTTGAAGCAATTCTTCCTTAGTTACCCCTTCAGAAACTTCAAATTCTGCATCACGTTTGCGAGTATCTGGTAACCTACCCAGCGAGGAAATAGCGTATTGGCCAATGTTTCCGCATAAATGTAGGATGATATTCCCTATACTGTTAGACTTAGCATTGGGTCTTAACCAAACCTGCTCTTCACTGATCTTTCCCATGGCAATCTGAATCATGCGCGTACTTTCGTCAATGCGATATAGGGCACTTTCTTTAAATGCTGAGATCAGTTCTGTTTCCATCAAGATTGAATTATAAAATTTTCCAATTGCTTAAGCGAAATTCGCCCTTCATAGATTGCTTTCCCAATTATCGTGCCTTCGCATCCTATTTCGGCCAGTCTGGGCAATTCGTCAAAATGGGAAATTCCCCCGGAAGCGATAAGTTTTAATTTATTCTTAGCTGCAGCAGGCTCAGCCTGACAGTTTAAAATAATTTTTTGATACAATTCAAAGGCAGGGCCTTCTAGCATGCCATCTTTACTAATATCAGTACAAATCACATAGTTCACGCCTTTTTCCCGGTATTCCTGAATAAAAGGTATCAGTTCTTCATTAGATTCTTCCATCCATCCGGAAACAGCAACTTTTTCATCCTTCGCATCAGCTCCCAAAATGATTTTATCACTGCCAAATTTCTCCAACCAACCCAGAAATGTGTCCTTGTCTTTTACCGCAATGCTCCCGCCAGTAATTTGTTTTGCACCACTTTCAAAAGCGATACGCAAATCTTCATCAGATTTTAAACCGCCACCAAAATCTATCTTAAGCGAAGTTTGTGATGCGATTTGTTCCAAAATTTTATGGTTTACAATGTGCTTACTTTTAGCCCCATCCAGATCTACCAGATGCAGATATTCTATACCGTGTGCCTCAAAAGACTTGGCAATCTCCAGCGGATTCTCGTTATAAATCTTTTTGGTATTGTAATCGCCTTTTGAAAGCCGAACGCATTTACCGTCAATAATATCTATAGCAGGAATTATTCTCATAATTTATTCTTTATTAAAGCTTCTCCCCTTTTTGAGGGGAGATCCTCCAAGGGAGGAGAGGGGTTATAACCACCCCGTCCCAACAAGTTGGGTCACCCCTCCTTGCTAAGGATGGGAACTAATAATAACTAATTTCGTCACTCTGAACTTGTTTCAGAGTCACATCTTAATTTGTGTGATGCTGAACTAAATTCAGCATGACGCTTTATTTTCACTACATTTCTAAAAAATTCTTCAACACCTGTTCGCCCGCTGTGCTGCTTTTTTCGGGGTGAAATTGTACTCCGTAAAAATTATCCTTTTGCAAAGCCGAAGCATAATCAAGTTCGTAATGAGTTGCGGCAATAGCTTCCGCACAAGCGGGTGCATAAAAGCTATGGACGAGATACATATAAGAATCTTCCGGAATACCAGTAAATAACGGACTTTTAAGATCAGAAATCTGATTCCATCCTATTTGCGGCACTTTTACTTTATTTGAAAATTTAACCACATCCACATCAAAAATTCCCAGGCCTTTCGTATTTCCTTCCGTAGAAGAATTACACATCAACTGCATCCCCAAACAAATACCCAAAACCGGTTGTTTTAAGGTGGGAATAATTTCATCCAGTCCTGTATGTCGTAATTTTTCCATGGCACTACTCGCCTCTCCCACTCCCGGGAAAATCACTTTATCAGCGTTTTGTATTTCTTCTTTGTCATCTGATAATATAGCAGTTACACCCAATCGTTTAAAGGCAAATTTTAAACTTTGAATATTTCCTGCACCGTAATTTATAATTACTAATTTCATTTCTTCCTCTCTTTATTCTGGCTTTTTAGACCTGCAGGGTTTTGAAAACCCTGTAGGCCTGGTCCATTTTAAGTCGTCAACCTGAATTGTCCCACTGAGCTTGTCGAAGTGTTGTTTCAGGTTCTCATTACCTTCACTTAATGTGATTCCGAAATAAATTCGGAATGACGCTTTTCTACTATCTTAATTATTATCACAGGTTTAATTTTTCACTTTTCGTTTTCAAATTAAGACCTACAAGGTTCCTCATTTAGACCTACAAGGTTTTGAAAACCTTGCAGGTCTTTACAACATTCCTTTAGTTGAAGGCAGAATCATTTTTTCTGCGTCTCGTTTTACGGCGGCTTTTATTGCTTTCGCGAAAGCTTTAAAAATTGCTTCAATTTTGTGATGTTCGTTAGTTCCTTCTGCTTTTACATTTAGATTTGCTTTAGCGCCATCTGTAAAGGATTTAAAGAAATGGTAAAACATTTCGGTAGGCATCTCTCCTATTTTCTCCCGTTTAAAATCGGTTTCCCAAACCAGCCAGTTACGGCCACCAAAATCGATGGCCACCTGCGCCAGGCAATCGTCCATAGGCAGGCAAAATCCATAACGCTCGATGCCCATTTTATTTCCCAGCGCCTTCCCAAAAACTTCACCCAAAGCTATCGCTGTGTCTTCTATTGTATGGTGTTCATCAACTTCGAGATCGCCATCTACATGAATTTTCAAATCCATCGCCCCGTGACGAGCCAGTTGATCGAGCATATGATCAAAAAAAGCAAGTCCTGTTTTTATGTCGCTTTTCCCGGTTCCATCGAGATTTAGGTCGATTTCTATGGCTGTTTCGTTTGTTTTCCGACTGATAGAAGCTGTTCTGTTTTTCAGTTTAAGAAACTCGTAAATGGTTTGCCAGTCGTTGCTTTCTAAAGCGATAAAATCATCAAGTGTGTCTCGTTTTACGGTAATTTCTTCGGTTCCCAAATGCGTTTCATCGTTGATGAAAATTCCTTTTGAACCCAGGTTTTTCGCCAGTTCCATATCCGTTAAGCGATCCCCAATCACAAATGAGTTTTCCAGATCATAGTCTTCTGAAAAATAAGAAGTAAGCAGTCCGGTTCCCGGCTTACGCGTTGGAGCATTCTCTTCAGGAAAGGTTCGGTCGAGATAAACAGCGTCAAAAACTACCCCTTCGTTTTCAAAAGATTTTAGGATAAAATTATGCACCGGCCAGAAAGTTTCTTCCGGAAAAACATCGGTTCCCAATCCATCCTGATTGGTGATCATGACGAGTTCGTAATCTAATTCTTTGGCAATTTTTCCTAAATACGTAAACGCTTTGGGATAAAAAACCATCTTCTCAAACGCATCGATCTGCTCATCAACCGTTTCTTTGATGATCGTCCCGTCCCTGTCTATAAATAATACTTTTTTCATTTATAATCTTCTTCAATAAGTGAAGGTCAAGCCATTAAGTTAGCTTCCTTCCACGTGTTTTAAATTTCTTTTAATGCCTCAATCAATTTCTTGTTTTCTTCTTGGGTACCCACCGTAAAGCGCAAGGTATTTTCACAAAGCGGCTGGGTGCTTCGGTTTCTCACTACAATTCCTTTAGCGATTAATTCCATATACCTTTTGTCAGCGTCATCTACTTTAGCAAGCAAAAAATTGGCGTCAGAAGGATATAATTTTTCTACAAAATATACTTGAAGTAAAGCTTTAGATAAAATACTTCTTTCCTGTAAAATAGAATTGATTTCATTATTAATACCTTCCTGATCTAAAATACGTTCTAATGCCTTTTTTTGGGTTAATTCATTGACATTATAGGGCGGTTTAATCTTATTTAAAACAGCGATAATTTCTTCGGAAGCAAAAGCAATTCCTAACCGAATCCCGGCCATTCCGTAGGCTTTTGATAAGGTCTGGGTCACGATTAAATTAGGATAATTGTGTAGTTTTGATGACCAACTTTCGCCTGGAGCGAAATCTATATAGGCTTCGTCAATAATGACCAAACCGGGGAAATTTTCGAGTAAATATTCTACTTTTTTTGCATCAAAAGAATTGGCTGTGGGATTATTGGGAGAACACAGAAACAGCAATTTGGAGCGGGAATCCATCGCCCGAATTATGTTATCAACATCCGGCTGAAAATCGGCATCCAGCAATACTTCCCGGTTCTCGATTGCATTGGTTTCGGCCAGCACTTTGTACATTCCATAGGTGGGTGGCAAAGTGATCACATTGTCTACTTTAGGTTCACAAAACGCCCGATAAATCAAATCCAACACTTCATCACTGCCATTCCCAAATAAAATCTGATCGGCAGGAACCCGTTTTATAGACGATAAATGCTGCTTTAAAGTCACCTGATGTGGATCGGGATAGCGGTTTACACCAGTATTAAACGGATTTTCATTAGCATCTAGGAAAACCATTTCCGCTTCAAAATCGGTGAACTCATCCCGTGCTGAAGAATAGGGTTTCATACGCGCGACATTCTCGCGTACTAAAGTGTTTATATTAAATGTTTTGTTCATAATTAATCCCTCTCCCTAACCCTCTCCCCATTGGGGAAAGGGAAATTTTCATTTTTTGGTTTTGTTTCTTCTCCCTTCATGGATCTAGATTCTTATTTATCAACCTGTCCGTAATTTTTCGGCTTGTTTCAGGTTCTCAAATTTCTTTTTAATTTGTGGGATGCTGAAACAAGTTCAGCATGACGTCGCATTATTTTAATTATTGATTTCTTTTAATCGTAAGGTGACTGCATTTTTATGAGCTTGTAAACCTTCGGCTTCGGCCATTAGTTCAATCGCGTGGCCGATATTTTGTAAGCCTTCCGGCGAAATTTTCTGAAAGGTCATACTTTTTAAAAAACTATCCAGGTTTACCCCGCTGTATTGCTTGGCATAGCCGTTTGTAGGCAAGGTATGATTGGTTCCCGAAGCATAATCCCCGGCACTTTCAGGTGTATAATTCCCGATAAAAACCGAACCTGCATTTTGGATATGCTCTACATAAAAATCGGTATCCTGCGTGCAAACGATAAAATGTTCCGGTCCGTACTCATTGATCAAGTTCAAGGCAATTTCATCATTTTCTACATAAATCAACTTGCTGTTTGCAATTGATTTTTCGGTAATTGCTTTTCGCGGAAGCTCGGCTAATTGTTGTTCGATTTCTTGTTCAACTTTTTCTATTAATTTTTTTGAAGTAGAAACCAAAATCACCTGACTATCAACCCCGTGTTCTGCCTGACTTAACAAGTCGGAAGCCACAAAAGCAGCGTTAGCCGTATCATCAGCCACGACGAGCAATTCTGAAGGTCCCGCCGGCATATCGATGCTCACATTAAATTTGGTCGCCATTTGTTTGGCAACCGTGACAAATTGATTCCCGGGACCAAAAATTTTATACACTTTAGGTACGATTTCGGTGCCAAAAGTCATTGCTCCAATCGCCTGTATACCACCTATTTTAAACATACGCGTAACCCCACAAAGCTGGGCGGTGTAGAGAATCGCGGGGTTTATTTTTCCTTCTTTATCGGGTGGCGTACAAAGCACGATTTCTTTACAACCCGCGAGTTTTGCCGGTATCGCCAACATTAAAATCGTAGAAAACAAAGGTGCTGTTCCGCCGGGAATATACAAGCCCACTTTTTCGATCGGGCGTTTTTCCTGCCAGCAGTCCACGCCATTTGCGGTGTTTACCACTACTTTTTCCGTGCGTTGAGCGGCGTGGAATTTTTCGATATTCCCTTTAGCGAGTTGAATCGCTTGCTGCAAATCTTCACTTAAGCATGCTTTCGCGGAAGCGAATTCTTCCTCACTTACGATGCTGGAATCTAACGCTACGCCATCAAAACGCTCAGTATATTCGGCAACCGCCTGATCGCCTTTTTGCTGAATGGCGTCAAAAACCTCGGCCACTGTACCTTCTATATCCTGTACGGTCTGGGTAGGCCGTTTTAAAATTTCGGCCCAGGAATCCCGACTTGGATTTATGATTTTGTTCATTTTAAATACATTTTTCGCCAGAGCGAAATCTTACTTTAGATTACCATTTTCTCGATAGCGCTTACCAAAATTCCTTGTGCTCCAGCTGCTTTAAGCTTGTCGATTACATCCCAGAACTGGTTTTTATCGACCACCGAGTGGATACTGCTCCAGCCCTCTTCTGCTAAAGGTAACACGGTAGGACTTTTCATTCCCGGAAGCATTTTTATAATCTCATCTACTTTATCATTAGGAGCATTGAGCAAAACATATTTAAAATCTCGCCCTTTAAGAACAGCTTTAATTCTGAATAAAAGTTTCTCCAGTATAGCTTCACGCTCTTTATCAATCTCTGGAGAAACCGCAAGCACCGCCTCTGAAGTAAGCATGACTTCAACTTCTTTTAAATTGTTTTTAAACAAGGTGCTACCGCTAGACACAATATCGCAAATGGCGTCTGCCAAGCCAATATTAGGTGCTATTTCTACAGAACCTGTAATGATGTGTAAATCGGCAGTCACCCCTTTTTCTTCAAGATATCTGAGTACCGTGTTAGGGTAAGAAGTGGCGATGCGTTTACCTTCAAAATCTTTTACAGACTCGTATTTTTTTCCTTTAGGAATGGCCAGAGAAACCTTGCATTTTGAAAAGCCCAGTTTCTGTGCAATGCTGATATCTTCCCCTTTTTCAATCAATACATTTTCACCTATAATAGCGATATCGACGACACCGTCACGCAAATATTGAGGAATATCACCATTTCGCAGATAAAAAACCTCAAGCGGAAAATTACCTGCACTGGCTTTGAGTTGGTCGCGACCATTATCTATAGAAATTCCACAGTCTTTTAATATTTGCAGGGAATCTTCATTAAGTCTCCCCGATTTTTGAATAGCAATCCTAATTTTTTTTGTCATTTTTTTGTTGGTTATGCCTGAGCTGCCCAAAAACAGAAAACCCGTTTGAGAAGCTCAAACGGGTTTTTGTTATTTTGTTTAATTTCAACATAACATTTTTACCTCGCCTGAGTGCAAGTATAAAAATGATGGTGATGAAATTTTTTGTTTTCCATTGTTGAGCAAACTTAATTAAAATATCTCAGCAGATAAATAAGTTTGAAGATTTTTTAGCAAAAATTTAAGGATACCGGTTAATTAGTTATTTTTGTCGATTAATCGATATTTAGTGTCGTTAATCGTAATGAGGAACTTTTCAAAAGCATTTGTCATATTTCTATTTTGGGCAGGCATTGGTATTTTCTTTCTATATTCTACAAATGCTTTTGTAGGTGATGAAAGCTTAAAATATCAATCGAGCCCTGGGATAAGTGATGCCGACAACGATCAGGATGCTCAATTTGAAAATGCTGAAACTATTGCAGACACTATACATGAAACGTCATACATAGATGACCATTTAAATGATATTGATACGTTGCAAACCGAAGTTTACACAGAAAACTCCCTCCTTTTTGATGAACTAAACAGCTCATTAAAAGATCATTATAATAAAAAACCGGTTGAAAAGGCAGAAAAATCGGTTCCACAAAGGGTAAAATCACCCAGAGGAGATATTATTTATCCTCGTTATTCTAATGGTGGTCTGGTGATGGATAAAAAGCTGCAACAGTATGCCAATTCAATCAAAGAAAAACTAGACACACATACTGATTATCACCTAATAATAGTGGGACATACAGATAATGTGGGTAACGATGTTGATAACTATCTTATAGCCTTAGAACGAGCCAGACAAATAAAATGGTACCTTACAACCCGAATGGGTCTAGATGAAGACCGAGTTAGCGCTATATCTAAAGGAGAAACAGAACCTCTCTTTAATAATGATACCAAAGTTCATCGATCAAAAAACAACAGAATAGAAGTAATAATAGAATAACCTAACACATGCAGGATAAAGTAGATACGATTACTATACCTATAGCCTACATCGAGGTTTTTACACTAATGCTTGTTTCCTTTATTATAGGATACACTTTTGCTTATTATTTTCACCGTTCTAAATATATTAAGAAAGTTGCAGCTTTGCAGCGAAATTTATCTACTCAATCTAAAACGGTAAGAGCAAGCACACAGATAAGCAGCAGAAATGAAAGAGAACCTCTTGCTGAAACTGAAGATAATGATTTTGATCTCAATCTTCATAAAAAAGCATTCTCTCAACAAGTTCTGGAAAAGCCCACAGATAATGACGGGTTATATCTGGATTTTGACAGATTAGGTTATGCTGCAGAAGAAAACGCAGATAATCTTCAAAAGATTGTAGGTATAGGTCCCTATACCGAAGAAAAATTGAATGATATTGGCATATTTACTTATTCACAGATAAGTAAATTTAATGATAAGGATATTGAGATCGTAACAGAGCTCATCAAATTCTTTCCAGACAGAATTAAAAATGATCAATGGGTAGCTAAAGCGAAACATCTGCAGCAGCAAAAAAAAAGCGGCTTAGCAGATGATAGTTTTAAAGCTTCTATGAGAAGAGCGTAATAAAAAAATGGCCGATTAATATCGGCCATTTTTTATCTAGAATCACCCGATTTTTAGTTGTTTCCACCAAGTATTAATGGGAGCCCGCTATCGCCAGAACCTATCACCACAACTTTAGAATTAGGCGACTTAGCCAGCTCTAGCGTTGCTTCAATACCTTTATCTTTTAGGATCTGATCATTTAATGACTGACTTAAAATACGGTTAGCATCAGATTTACCCTGCGCCTGAATGATCTGTCTTTGCGCTTCTTTCTGTGCTGAAACCAGTCTAAATTCATACTCAAGCGATTCCTGCTCCTGCTTTAATTTTCGCTCAATAGCGGTCTTAATTGTAGGTGGCAAAGTCACATCACGCACAAGTACCTCGTCAAGAATTATATATTGATTTTTAATGATCTTTCTTGTTTCCTCATAAATTTCTGCCTGTATAGCATCACGTTTAGAAGAGTACAATTGCTCTGGTGTATACCTACCTACCACAGAACGCGCAGCAGAACGAACGGTTGGTAATAAAATCCTGTCTACATAGTCCTCACCTATTTCCTGGTGAAGTTTACCCAAATCTTTTGCGTCGGGTTGATACCAGATAGATGCATCTAATTTTATATCTAAACCATTAGATGAAAGAACATTCATTTTTTCAAAAAGTTCCTGTCTGCGCACTTCGTAAATAAATACTTTATTCCAGGGTGCAACAAGATGAAAGCCTTCTGTAAGTGGGGGTTCATCAGTCACTACACCTCCTCCAAAGGTTCGGTACAAAACACCGGCTTCACCAGAATCGATTGTAATTGCAGACTTTGCAAAAATGATTATTAAAATAATTGCACCTATTATAATAGGCAAACCTGCCTTAGGTAGTTTATCCATAGTTATATATTTAATTTAGATTTATATGAGTCCGTTATATTTTCTAATGAACCATTCTGCCGCAAGAGAAGCAGCAATTATGAATAGTAGAATTCTGAAATCGATTAAAGGTACGGTTTTTTCACTACTCTTCTGGATGGGTATATACCGGTCATCGTTCATGAGTGTTGCAATAAGTTCTGACTCGTTACCTATAGTAAATGAGCTGCCCTCGGTTTCCTGTGCAATACGTTCTATTTTTTTCCAGTCTGCATTAAAATTTTGATTTTCAATATTGTAATCTATAATTGTAAAAGAACCACTTTTATTGAGAGGCTCGTCATTTGTATAAACTGTAAATTGATATGTACCGGGATCTAAATTTCTTAGATTAACCTCAAACCTATTCCCTTTTATAAGAAAGGGAGCTTCATATGTTTGTTTGCTTTGCGTATTCTCTATTTTTATATTGAGAGAACCTCTGTTATCAAATACATAGTTTCTATCAAATAATTGAGCTTGCAATGTTATTTGACTGCCACCATAATAAAATGATTCATAATTAATCTGAAGACGCGAGCGTTTTTCTTTAGAAGCGCCATATTGAATGAGTTTATCAATGAAGTTATCAAAACCTTCAAAGCTTTTAGTATCAATATACTTTTTAGCCCTCCATTTCCAGATTCCACTTCCAAAAAGAGCAATATGCCTAACACCGTTTTCTTCGCCCAATGCAAGGAGCGGTTTAGAGGTATTTACTCCATTTATATTTTGATAAAGTGCTACTTCGTTAATTGATTTCAAAGAAATATCTCCAAAATTAGCATTTAAAGGAGGAAAATCTGAAAAGCCAATATCGTCAAGCAGAAAAGCAGAAAAATTAGAATTCAATAAAGGTTGAGCTTCATCAGATTCCTTAATCGCATTTTGACTAAATGAGTTCTGATTTTCATTCACAAAAGTGAGATCAGTTTCAGGTCCTGTAATTATAAAACTGTTCTTTTCTAATTTCTGTATTTCAGCAAAAACATTTTTGAAGGCGCTATCTGGCTGATAAAGGATCACAAAATCATAATCATTGATAACAGACGCGTCTATGGGAGTTTTTATTAAATCTACTTTTCTAAGTTGATTGCTTTCTATTGATTTTTTTAAAGCCCCCAGATCAGGATGAAGAACTGAATACGCAATAAGAATTTTTGTATTTTGATCAATTACATCTACAGCAAAATTCTTGGCATTATTTACTGTGTTTTTTTCAGTATTTATTGTGGAAAGTTCAGCAGTATATTGTTGAACGCCGATCGCGCTTGCCGGCAGAAAGGTTTTAAAAATATGAGATCTATTTTGAGGACTAAAATTCACCTTTTCCCTGTGAACAATTCGCCCTGATAATTTGATGAGAAATTGTGTTTCTACAGTTTGGCTTCCCTCATAACTACTTAATACTTCAACCGGAAATTCATTTTTAAGATATGCATATCTATTAACATTTATACGGTCTATACTGAGGTCATCATAAGTAGTAGTATCTCCTGCAGCCAAAAAATAAATAGGTGAATTTAATTCATCAGCAATATAAGCGTAGTCTGCGCCTATATTTGCATTACCGTCTGTGATAAGTAAAGGCGCATAAGTCGATGATTTATAGACATCATTAAAGGTTTGAAAAACCTGAGCTATGTTACTCTGACCCTGATCAAAAGTTAAAGATTCTAATGCTGAAGTTCTTTCTCCAAAAGTATACAGATCAATATCAAAACGATCGCTCAAGCGACTATTTTGTAAGACATTAAAACTGTTTTTGACCCTTTCAGTAAAATCTAAATTTGCAATAGAAGATGAATTATCTACGGCAAGAGCAAGAACGGGCTTTACAATTGTGTAGCTTCTGTTTTTGAAAGTAGGATTTATAATAAGCAGCAAGACTGCAAATATTGTTACAAAACGGAGCAGAAAAAATATATAATTATACTTATTCCTGTTTTTAGTTTTATAAAAATATTGATAGGCCGCAATACCTAACGCTATTATTCCGGAAAGAATAATAAGAATAACGGTATTTTTGGCCATAAAATCGCTTATTTAAGGGAAAAATTAGGTTAGCATTCCGCCGTCTACCTGTAGAACCTGACCTGTAATATAATCACTCATATCACTTGCTAAAAATACGCAGGCATTTGCTATATCTTCCGGCTTACCACCTCTTTTTAGCGGAATAGCATCTCTCCATCCAGCAACCGTTTTCTCGTCTAATTTTGCTGTCATCTCCGTTTCAATAAAACCAGGTGCAACAACATTAGTACGTATATTTCTTGAACCTAATTCTAAAGCCATAGATTTAGAAAAACCAATTATACCAGCCTTAGAAGCCGCATAATTAGCCTGACCTGCATTTCCTTTAACACCAACTACAGAACTCATATTGATAATGCTGCCCTTACGTTGTTTTAACATAGTACGCTGTACGGCCTTAGTCATATTAAAGATAGATTTGAGGTTTACATTAAGAACCTGATCAAAATCTTCTTCACTCATTCTCATTAGCAGGTTATCTTTTGTAATACCCGCATTGTTTACCAAAACATCAATACTACTAAAATCTTCTAATACTTTTGCAACCAGCGCCTGAGCTTCTTCATAAGAAGCAGCGTTAGATTGATAAGCTTTAGCTTTAACGCCTAATTGTGTTAATTCTTGCTCCAGTTCTTCTGCAGGACCTGCAGATGAGCTGTATGTAAAAGCAACATTAGCTCCATTTTTAGCAAAAACTTCTGCAATACCTTTTCCTATACCACGGCTTGCACCTGTAATAATTACATTTTTACCTTCAAGAATTTTCATATTCTAGTAATTGATGATTTTGTGTGTATGTTTATTCAAATATAACGAAACCTTAATTGACAGCGCTACGGTTACATTCAATTTGAAATAGAAAAAGCGGATGTTGAGATCCGCTTTTCTATTATTTTAAATATAATAAAGATTAGCCTAAAACTTCAGCCACCTTTTTTCCTATTTCTGCAGGTGAATCAACAACGTGTACACCACATTCTCTAAGAATAGCTTTTTTCGCCTGAGCGGTGTCATCACTGCCACCTACAATTGCGCCGGCATGACCCATTGTTCTACCAGCAGGAGCAGTTTCACCAGCAATAAAACCAATAACAGGTTTAGTTGTGCCGCTTTCTTTGATCCAGCGCGCAGCATCTGCCTCAAGTTGACCACCTATCTCGCCTATCATAACAACGGCTTCTGTTTCCGGATCATTAATTAGTAATTCTACTGCTTCTTTAGTAGTTGTACCAATGATAGGATCACCACCAATACCTATTGCAGTAGTAATGCCCAGACCTTGTTTTACCACCTGATCTGCTGCCTCATAAGTTAATGTTCCTGATTTTGAAACAATACCTACTTTCCCTTTCTTAAATACAAAACCAGGCATGATACCTACTTTCGCTTCACCGGGAGTTATTACGCCAGGACAGTTAGGACCTATTAGTCTACAATCTCTGTCTTTAATATAGTGCGCAGCTTTAATCATATCTGCTACGGGAATACCTTCTGTAATTGTAATAATAACTTTAATACCAGCGTCTGCAGATTCCATAATCGCATCTGCAGCAAATGCCGGAGGAACGAAAATAATAGAAACATCTGCCCCGGTTTCTTTTACCGCTTCTTCAACAGTATTAAATACCGGCTTATCCAGATGAGTTTGCCCACCTTTACCAGGAGTTACACCTCCTACTACGTTAGTACCGTATTCAATCATTTGACCGGCGTGAAAAGTACCTTCACTTCCTGTGAAACCTTGAACTATTATTTTGGAATCTTTATTTACTAAAACGCTCATTTTTTAATTGGATTTAAGTGGTGACAAAAGTAAATTTTTATAAGGTAACGCTAAAGAATTTTTAAGACTTTATACGCTTGTAAGCATCTGTGTTTTGAGGATCTTCATCACTAGGCTGGCTAATCTGGTATCCTTTATAAAGTTTACCATCTTTTAACTCCCATATAGCCATGAAGTGAATTATTGCTACTTCTTCCTCAGGATTCTCAATGGTATGTAAATAATATGTCAATCGTATACACACCTGATCACCATCTTCCATAACATGAGAAACTGATGGCCTTAGCGAAATAAAAGAACGACCCATCTCACTAGACATAGAAGCTATATCGCGATAGGTCATTTTTGAAAAACCGGTTGAGGCATTCCAATATAATTCTGCATCAGGATGTAAGTATTTTTTTAGGATACTTGCATCATTTAAAAAATCAGATTCGTACAATCCTCTTACTATGTCTTTGCCTGATTTGCTCATTTTATTTTTGAAATTTTATCAATAATAAATGGAATTTGCCGTATTGAGGCAAGTTCTTTAAACTTCTTTTTACTTTCTTCTGCAGGACTACCAAAATAAGATTTACCCGATTCTAGTGTTCTCCCTACACCGCTTTGCGCGAAAACTACAGCACCTTCTTTAATTGTAATACCGCTAGCTACACCTACTTGGCCCCAAATGGTTACATCACTTTCTATTATAACACACCCTGCGATACCGGTTTGAGCAGCAATAAGCACATTTTCACCAATGACCGTGTCATGACCTATATGCACTTGATTATCTAATTTAGAGCCTTTACCTATTGTTGTATCTCCTGTAACACCTTTATCAATGGTACAAGCAGCTCCTAATTCTACAGAATCCTTTAAAACTACACGCCCGCCTGATCTCAATTTATCAAATCCTGTGGCTCTTTTTTTATAATAGAATGCATCTGCACCCAGAACACTTCCCGCATGAATTACAACATTATTGCCTATTACAGCATTATCATAAATACTTACGTTAGCGTGTATCATGCAGTTCTTACCTATCGTAACATTATTACCAATAAACACATTAGGCTGAACAACCGTTCCTTCTCCTATCTTAGCAGATGGAGCTATAGAGGCTGTGGCACTTTCAAAAGGTTTAAAAAACTGAGTAAGTTTATTAAAATCTCGAAAAGGATCATCAGAAATCAAAAGAGCTTTGCCTTCTGGTCTCTCAACTTTCTTATTGATAAGAACAACAGTTGCTGCAGAATTTAAAGCTTTGTCATAATACTTAGGATGATCTACAAAAACTATGTCTCCAGATTCTACCACATGGATCTCATTCATTCCCAATACAGGAAAATCGACATCCCCATCAAATTCCGCAGAAATAATGGTTGCAATTTGCTCTAAAGTATATGGTTGAGGAAATTTCAAATTATTCCTTTATACGTTCTTTGTAGGTTCCTTTTTCGGTTTCAACCTTAATTTTATCCCCTTCATTAATAAATAAAGGTACTTGTACTTCTGCACCAGATTCTACAATTGCAGCTTTAGTAGAATTAGTTGCTGTATTTCCTTTTATACCTGGCTCAGTCTGTACAATTTCTAATATAACATGTGCCGGCATATCTACAGAGAGAGGCATATTATCTTCTGTATTAATAGAAATAGAAACTACTTCTCCTTCTTTAAGAAGACCAGGTTGATCAAGAGCACTTTCTAAAAGACGTATTTGTGTATAATCATCTGTATTCATAAAATGATAGAATTCACCATCATTATATAAATATTGGTATCCACGAGTTTCAACACGCACATCTTCTATTTTGTGACCAGCAGAAAAAGTGTTATCCAGCACTTTACCGTTAGTTACACTTTTTAGTTTAGTGCGTACAAAAGCAGGTCCTTTACCTGGTTTTACGTGAAGAAATTCTATTATTTTATAAATGTCATGATTGTAATGAATACACATTCCATTTCTTATGTCTGATGTAGTTGCCATAATCTTTAATCTCTGTTCTCTTAATTAGTTGTAAAATATCCTTTCATAATACCGCGCTGTGAGTTCTTGATAAACTGCAGTATCTCATCACGTTCTGGTGTAGCTTCCATTTCGGCTTCAATAATATTTACTGCTTGCGTATTATTGTAGTTTTTCTGGTATAAAATGCGATAAATGTCCTGAATTTCCCGAATTTTTTCCGTGGTAAAACCTCTTCTTCTTAGTCCGATGGAATTAATCCCCACATAAGATAAAGGTTCTCTACCTGCTTTTACATATGGCGGCACATCTTTTCGCACAAGCGAACCACCAGTTACAAAAGCATGGCTACCAATAGTACAAAATTGTTGTACTGCTGCCATACCGGCCAGTACAACATAGTCTCCTACCTGAATATGACCGGCTAATGTACTGTTATTTGAAAATATACAATTATCTCCTACAATGCAATCATGCGCTATATGACTATAGGCCATTATCCAGCAGTTTTTACCTAACTGGGTTTTCATGCGATCTGTTGTCCCTCTATTGATAGTGACACATTCTCTTATGGTTGTGTTGTCACCAATTATAGTAACTGTATCTTCGTCATCAAACTTTTTATCCTGAGGAATAGCAGAAATCACAGCGCCAGGAAAAATATTTACATTTTTACCTATACGTGCACCTTCCATAATCGTAACGTTAGATCCTATCCAACTACCCTCTCCTATGACGACGTTATTATTTATAGTTGTAAAAGGTTCTATTACAACATTCTTTGCAATTTTTGCACCTGGGTGCACATAAGCTAATGGCTGATTCATACTACTTCTCTTCTTTCTTTACTTTAACAATCTGCGCCATAAGTTCTGCTTCTGTGACGAGTTTTCCATTCGCGTAAGCATATCCCTGCATGTGGCATATACCGCGGCGTATAGGTGATAATAATTCTAATTTAAAAACCAAAGTATCTCCCGGCAAAACCTGTTGCTTAAATCTTACATTATTTATTTTCATAAAATAGGTAAGATAATTCTCAGGATCTGGTACTGTACTTAATACTAAAATACCACCTGTCTGTGCCATAGCCTCCACCTGAAGCACACCTGGCATAACAGGAGCACCCGGAAAATGACCAACAAAGAATGGCTCATTCATAGTGACATTCTTTAAGCCCACCACATGATGATCTGATAATTCTAATATTTTGTCTACCAAAAGAAATGGTGGCCTGTGAGGCAACATTTCCATAATGGCATTTACATCTTTAACGGGAGGTTTGCTTAAATCATATGTAGGTATATTATTTCTCTTTTCCTGACGTATAACTTTTTTGAGCTTTTTAGCAAACTGTGTATTTACATAATGCCCAGGTTTATTAGCAATAACCTTACCTTTTATATGTGTTCCTACTAAAGCAAGATCACCTATTACATCAAGGAGTTTATGTCTGGCAGCCTCATTGGGATGATGAAGTGTTAGATTGTCAAGTATGCCATTAGGTTTAACCGAAATATTATCTTTCTTAAAGGCTTCTCTCAACTTATCCATCGTGTCAGGAGAAAGCTCTTTATCAACGTATACAATTGCGTTATTTAAATCACCCCCTTTAATAAGACCGTGATCAAGAAGCATCTCTATCTCATGAAGAAAGCTGAATGTACGCGCATTAGATATTTCGCCTTTAAATTCAGTAATACTCTTAATGCTTGCATTTTGAGTACCCAGAACTTTTGTACCAAAATCAACCATAGTGGTTAATTGGTACTCATCTGAAGGCATTAACATGATCTCGCTCCCAGATTGCTCGTCTAGGTAATTGATAACCTCTGTTACCACATATTCTTCACGATAAGCCTCCTGTTCCTGCAGCCCTACACTCTCTAATGCTTCTATAAAATATTTTGAAGAACCATCCATAATAGGAGGTTCAGAAGCATCAAGTTCTATAATGATGTTATCAATATCTAAACCAACACAAGCTGCAAGAACATGCTCACTGGTTTGAATTGTAACCCCCATTTTTTCAAGATTGGTACCTCGCTCTGTACTGGTAACATAGTCTGCGTCAGCTTCTATGATTGGGTGTCCTTCCAGGTCTACACGTTTAAAAGCATAACCCGTATTTTCTTTGGCTGGTTTAAAGGTAAGGGTAACATTTTTACCTGTATGCAAACCAACGCCGGTTAAAGAGACTTCACCGGCGATTGTTTTTTGTTTTCCCTTGGTCTTACTTATCATGGGAGATATCTTTTGTCAAATTGTTTACTCGTTGTACAATAGATGGAAGATTTTTAAAATGTACGTACGACTTATTAAAATCTCCATATGATAGTGCCGGCGAACCCTGCACTGCTTCATCATCTTTTAAATTTCTAGAAATACCAGACTGCGCCTGTATTTTTACACGGTTGCCTATAGTTATATGACCTACAATACCTACCTGGCCACCTATAAGGCAATGCGAACCAATTTTTGTTGATCCTGCTATTCCCGTTTGTGCGGCTATGGCTGTATGCTCGCCTATTTCAACATTGTGAGCTATCTGTATCTGGTTGTCCAGTTTAACCCCTTTTCTGATGATAGTAGATCCTAATGTAGCTCTATCGATAGTTGTCCCTGCACCTACATCTACATTATCCTCTATGATAACATTACCTGTTTGAGGTACTTTGCTATATTCTCCCTTTTCATTTGGTGAAAAACCAAAACCATCTGCACCTATTATAGCACCACTATGTACATAAACCTGGTTGCCTATTATTGTTTCCGAATAAATTTTAGCTCCGGCAAAAATAACACAGTTATCACCTATTGTAACATTATCGCCTATATAAACATTGGGATAGATCTTTACGTTCTCTCCTATTTTCACATTACTGCCTAAATAAGAGAAAGCACCTAAATAGATATTCTCACCATAAGAAGCGCTTTCTGAAATAAAACTAGGATTTTCAATTCCTGTCTTATTCAGTTTTACCATGTTATAGTATTCCAGTAGTTTCGAAAACGATTTATAGGCGTCGTCAACACGTATGAGCGTTGTTGTGATTTCCTGTTCAACCTGAAAATCGCGGTCTACTATAGTAATACTTGCTTGGGTGGTATATATATAAGGAGTGTACTTTGGATTTGCTAAAAAAGTTAGCGAACCCTGTTTTCCTTCTTCAATTTTTGATAGCATTGAGACTTCGGCATCAGCATTACCTTCTACGGTACCTTCCAAAATCCCAGCAATCTGTGCAGCTGTAAATTTCATTATCGCAAAAATAGAAAAAAAGGGTTAATCTTTATACTTAGGGTAACAGATATAGTTTTTAATAACTTCTTTAGACAACGCCTTTAAACTCAGCTGATCACTGGCTGCAACAACATCTACCACCTTACCTTTTCTGGTAAGAATATCTATTCCCTGCTTTTTAAAAGTGTATGCCTGGTTAGAAATGGTACCGCCAAAAACAAAATAGAGCGCTTCTTCTCTACTAATATTACAATGATCTATAACCTTATTTATTTGTTGTTCTATAAACTCTTCTGAGAAGGGTTTCTTCTTTATTTTTATTTGAAGCAAACGCCTATAAATGATAATTTCAGACAGAGTTCTTAACACAAAATCTTCATGATGAACCCACTCTTTCATTGCAGAAATTATATCGTAATCATCAAGAGAAGCAAATATACCAAGCGCCTTATCGTTAAAAGTTGACTCAGTAATTTGTTCAGTTAAAAAAAACTTTAAAGCACTACTACCTTTTAAATCAACGCCCATACTAGAGAGTTCTTTGGCTCTTTTTAATACGCGCACAAGAACTTGTTCGGCCACAAGACTTGTCTTATGTAGATATACCTGCCAGTACATTAACCTACGGGCAACAAGAAATTTTTCTATTGTATAAACACCTTTCTCTTCTACTACCAGCTTATCATCTTTTACATTAAGCATAGCAAGAATACGATCTGTATTGATATTACCTTCTGCCATACCGGTATAAAAACTATCTCTTTTGAGATAGTCTGTACGATCCATATCTAATTGGCCAGAAACAAGCTGATTAAAAAATGTACGCTGATAAACACCTTTAAATATATTGATGCCCAGCGTTAAACTTCCGTTAAACTCCTCATTTAAAGCTTCCATAAATTGAAGCGATATCTGCTCATGATGTATATTTTCTACAATACTATGTTCCATAGCATGCGAGAAAGGACCGTGACCTATATCATGTAGTAAAATAGCGATCATCGCTGCTTCATGTTCTTCATGAGATATCTCAACACCCTTACTCTTAAGCACCTGCAGGGCTTTATCCATAATATATAGACAACCCAGTGCGTGATGAAAGCGGGTATGATGTGCCCCGGGATAAACGAGATATGACATGCCCATTTGCGAAATTCTGCGTAGGCGCTGAAAATAAGGATGCTCGATCAAGTCGAAAATAACGCCTTTGGGTATGGTAATAAACCCATATATAGGGTCGTTAATTATCGTAAGTTTGTGCTGGTTTTTCAAGCAAAAATCAATTAGAATTAAAATCGGGCTTTTTAGGCTGAAAATCGGCCATATATGCCCTAATATTAAACAAAGATACACTATGAATGCTATAAAAATTCTCTGGGTTGACGACGAAATCGATTTACTTAAGCCACATATCATATTTCTTGAAAAGAAGAATTATGAGGTAACAACCTGTCAAAGTGGTACTGAAGCTATCGATCTAGTTAAAGAAGAGAATTTTGATATTGTGTTTCTTGACGAAAATATGCCCGGTCTTACTGGTCTTGAAACTCTAAATGAGATCAAAGCAAACCGCGACACCCTTCCTGTGGTTATGATCACAAAAAGCGAAGAGGAATATATAATGGAGGAAGCTATAGGCTCAAAAATCGCCGATTACTTGATAAAACCCGTCAATCCGCACCAAATATTGCTCAGTTTAAAGAAAAATCTAGATACCAGCAGATTAGTTTCAGAGAAGACCACCAGCACTTACCAGCAGGAATTTAGAAAGATAGCGATGGATCTTGCCATGGTAAATTCTTATGAAGAATGGGCAGACCTTTATCAAAAATTGGTTTACTGGGAACTAGAACTTGAGAATATTGAAGATCAGGGAATGCATGAGATTTTAGAATCTCAAAAAAATGAAGCTAACACACAGTTTTTTAAATATATAGAACGCAATTATGAAGACTGGTTCACAGATGATGAGAAGCCGGTAATGTCTCATACGTTGTTTAAAGAACGTGTTGTACCCAATTTAAGTAAAGACACAGCAACCATACTTATAGTAATAGACAATCTAAGATATGATCAATGGAAATCCTTTGAGCCTATCATAAACAACTACTACAAAAAGGAAAAAGAGCAAACCTATTTCAGCATTTTGCCAACGGCCACACAGTATGCTAGAAACTCAATTTTCTCAGGTCTTATGCCAAGCGAGATGGAAAAAAGACATCCAGACCTTTGGCTAAATGATACAGAAGAAGGTGGTAAAAATTTAAATGAAGACAAATTTTTAGAAGCTCAACTTAAGAGATTGGGTCTCGATCTTAAATGGGAATATCATAAAATAACCAGCCTTAAAGGCGGAAAAAAACTTGTTGAAAATTTTAACTCTCTTAAAAATAATGATCTTACTGTGCTTGTATACAATTTTGTAGACATGCTAAGTCATTCTAAAACTGAAATGGAAGTTATTAAAGAGTTGGCTTCTAATGATAAATCTTATCGCTCCCTAACTGAAAGTTGGTTTAAGAATTCACCTTTACTTGAGATGATTCAGAAATCGCAGCAATTAGGGTTTAAGCTAATTATAACTACAGACCACGGTACAATTAATGTAAAAAACCCATCTAAAGTAATTGGAGATAAGAATACAAGTCTTAATTTAAGATATAAGACCGGTAGAAGCCTTACTTATGAGGATAAAGATGTTCTCGCAGTCACAGATCCTAAAAAAATACACTTGCCCAGTATCAATATGAGCAGCTCATTTATTTTTGCTCGCGGCGATCTGTTTTTTGCGTATCCTAACAATTACAACCATTATGTAAGCTATTATCGTAATACATATCAACATGGCGGCGTTTCACTTGAGGAAATGATAATTCCTTTTATAGTATTAAATCCTAGATAATCTCTATATTGCAGGACCCTTAAATCCTATAAATTGATGAACATAGTCTATAACCTGTCTGAAATAGATTCAGTTGCAAAAAAGGTGTTAGCAAATTCTCAACACAAGACCATTTTATTCTACGGTGAAATGGGAGCTGGCAAAACGACACTTATTAAATCTTTATGCAAAGAGTTAGGTGCCAGCGATCAGGCTTCGAGTCCAACATTTTCTATTGTAAACGAGTATAATATTATAGGGGAAACCCCCATCTATCATTTTGACTTTTACAGATTAAAAGATGAAAATGAAGCTTTAGATATGGGTATTGAAGAATACTTTGCTTCAGGGGGTTGGATTTTTATTGAATGGCCAGAAAAAATTAACAATTTTTTACCTGCACAATCTCATTCGGCGAATTTAATATCGATTAATGACACGCAGCGTAACTTGAGTATTTCATAAAATTGTTAAAATAATGTTAAAACAATAAAGATAAAATGAAAGGATTTTCTTTCACTATTTTTATTATTGGTAGTTTAAACTACTTATATTTGGATTAATAAGCGTTAAAGGATAAAAAATAATATAAATCAATAAATGTTGAACTGATAATTACTAAAAAAAGGCCGCGAAAGTAATAATTTTATATGAGTTGGCAAAATAAAAGTGTTTAATGCATCTTTGTATAACAAATCATTAACACTCAAAAACTCACAATTATGAAATTAAAATCTTTACTCCTAGGTTTATTAATTGCCGGTGCAACTGCATTAACTTACACTGCAACTCAAGAACATCAAGCAGATTATGCAAGCAAACAGTTGGACAAAACGAAGATCAGAGTCCCTACTCACGGGTAGTATTATAGCTGCATTTTTAGTAGCGTCACCATACTTTTTTTACTTATATGAAGGAGTTCCAGACATACCAGTCTGGAACTTTTCTATTTTGGGACTTGATTTTAGATACGATAGTAACTTTTATTATAGCGTAAATGTTGTAGCATGGATAGTTATGGGGAAAATAGTACCTTTAATATTGTTCTTGATTTGGTTTTTTACCTGTAAACACTGGTGGTATCATGCTATTCTGGTTCCTATTTGCATGTATGTAATTCAGATATATCTCACTTTTCAAGAAGACACAATGCGTACTCAAGATATTACTGAGATTTACTTGCTTGCTCCTATTATTCTACTTGCTTTTGTATTTATCTATGTTATACGTACCAAAATATTTGATAAAATACACAATATTGACCTTGCTGAATTACAAAGAGGCAGCTTAAAAGGTGATATAAAAGAAAATAAAAAAGATCCTTATTCTAATTACAGTCCTTCATCTTTTGTGATGGAAGATGAAGAAGTTTACCATGATGAGGATGATGAGGATGAGGATGACGAGCCATTGTATATGGGTTAAAGTAGATCACTTATTTAATTGTAGCTTTTCTTAAATTATCCGTAATTTGGGTCTCCTATCATCTAAGAGCAAATGACCCTAACAAATAGTCCTTTTACACGAGAAGAGCTTCTTCCTCAAGAAGAAAAATTAGAAATAGAAAAAAGAAAAGGTTCGTTATTTATAGGTATTCCTAAAGAGAATCATTTTCAAGAAAAGCGTGTCTGTCTTACTCCTGATGCTGTGGCTGCAATTGTTGCACATGGTCACAGGGTTCTTTTAGAATCTAATGCCGGAGAAGATGCTAGATTTTCAGACCATGATTACTCAGAAGCTGGCGCAGAAATAACTAAAGACAAAGCGAAAGTTTTTGGTTGTCCAATGGTGCTCAAAGTTGAGCCGCCATCTCTTGACGAACTTGCTTTAATGAATCCGCAAGCCGTTCTCATTTCCGCACTTCAACTAAAAACTCAATCAAAAAAGTATTTTACAGCATTAGCCGCAAAACGCATTACAGCTTTGGCTTTTGAATTTATAAGAGATGAAGATGGTACATATCCTGCTGTACGCGCTTTAAGCGAAATTGCGGGTACCGCTTCTATTTTAATAGCTTCAGAACTTATGTCCCGTGAAGAAGGCAACGGATTAATGTTTGGCAATATAAGCGGGGTTCCCCCTATAGAAGTTGTTATTTTAGGTGCTGGTACAGTGGGTGAATTTGCAGCACGTTCGGCTTTAGGTCTAGGTGCTAATGTCAAGATTTTTGACAATTCATTAACCAAACTAAGATGTCTCCAGACAAATGTTGGCAGACCTCTTTATACTTCTACAGTTCAGCCAAAAAACCTTCTCAAGGCCTTAAGACGTTGTGATGTTGCCATAGGTGCTGTACGAGGTAAAGATCGCGCCCCTATTGTTGTTACTGAAACTATGATAGAGACCATGAAAAATGGAGCTATTATCATTGATGTAAGTATTGATATGGGTGGGTGTTTTGAAACCAGCGAGGTAACTTCTCATGATAATCCTACCTTCACCAAACATGGTATTGTGCATTATTGTGTGCCAAATATACCGGCACGTTATGCGAGAACGGCCTCATTATCAATAAGTAATATTTTTACCCCTTATCTTCTTAATATAGCTGAAAATGGCGGACTAGAAAATACGCTTCGTTTTGATAGAGGTTTGAAAAGTGGGTTGTACTTTTACCGCGGAATTTTAACCAGCAAGTCCGTTTCAGATTGGTTTGATTTACCATATCGAGACATCAATTTATTGTTCTTTTAAAATTCAGAATCATAGCACAGATTCAATAATCGATTTAAATACTTCAAGGTTAACCTTGAATAAATTAGTTTTCTTTTAAGTATCTCAGGTCCTCCTCAGATATTTTATTTCAATTTTTCATGAAAATACTACATAGATTTGGTTACTATTTGGGAGGTTTCTCAATAGGTTTAATTCTGCTTACTTTCTTTTTAAAAGGCAGTGGCACACAAATACCTTCTTGTGATTATATGCCTAATGCAAGAGCGCTTAAGAATATGAGAACAAAGGGTTATACTATTTCAGATCAGGCTAAAGAAGACATGACAGCTTTAGAAATAGATACAACTAACGTAAGGTTGCTCTTTGAGGAAGGTAATGTGGTATTCTCAAAAAGCGAACCCAGACAAAAACCATGCGGCCACTTTTATATTGAAACCGATGACTCTGCAAATAAAAGGTTTGCTGCAAAAGTGACCAATTGTGAAGACAATGTGGTCATTGATAAATTTGAGGAACTTTAAAGACTTCGTCTTTTTCTCTCTTCCTTTAAAAGAGTAAGTTCTCTATTTGTTTGGCCAGCGACAGAAGTATTTTCTTCCGCTCTGCGTATCAAATAAGGCATAACATCTTTAACGGGCCCAAAAGGTAAATATTTAGCAACATTGTAACCTTTTGCGGCTAGATTAAAACTTATGTGGTCACTCATACCATATAATTGACCAAACCATACGCGGGGATCATTAACTGCAATCTCTTTTTGTTGCATTAATTCTATAGCCAGATAATTGCTATATTCATTATGCGAGCCAATAAAAGCAGAAATATCACTTAAATTATCTAAAATATAAACTAAAACGGCATTAAAATGTGCATCAGTTTCTCCTTTATCTCTACATATAGGAGAATCATACCCCTTTTCTTCTGCCCGAGCACGCTCTTTTTCCATGTAAGCGCCTCTCACGATTTTTACTCCTAGTTTAAAGCCTTTTTCTAAAGAGTATTGATGCAGATTCTTCATGTATTCTAACCTGTCCCAACGGTAACATTGTAATGTGTTGTAAACCACTGGTTTTTCCACATTATACTTTTCCATCATTTTGGTAACAAGATCATCTGCTGCAGTTTGCATCCAGCTTTCTTCTGCATCTATAAGTAATGCAACATTGCACTCACTTGCCTTTGTACAGATTCTATCAAAACGTTGTTGTATGCGTTGCCACTCATTTTCTTCTGCCTCAGTTAAAGTCTCTTTTTCTGTTACTTTACGCCAAATTTCAAAACGACCAAATCCTGTAGGCTTAAAAACTGAAAAAGGCATCGCATCCTTATCTTCTGCAAACTCGATAATCTTAATAACACGCTCCAGCGCTTCATCAAACTGGTTTTCAAGTTCTTTTCCTTCAACAGAGAAATCAAGTACAGAATGCACATTTTTCTCATACATACGATCTACGACATTAAGACAATCTTTTTCATTAACTCCACCACAAAAATGATCAAAAACGGTTGCTCTAATCAACTTTTCTACAGGAAGATTAGCATTCAATGCAAAACGAGTCGCTGCTGTACCTATACGCACCAGCGGTTGTTTTGAGATCATTTTAAATAGAAAATAAGCGCGTTCTAGTTCGCTGTCTGACTTTAAAGCGAAAGCCGCTTCTGTGTTATCAAAGATTTTGTTCTCTAGCATAGCAAAAAAATGTCGGCAAATATACTTACATTATAATCGCATTTTTACAAAAAGATAGTAATTTCCCACCCAATATTTTTTTCAACTTTTATGGATTTTATACAAGCCAAGGATTACAAAGTCGTGTTTAACCAATATGGTTATAATAAGCTGAATGAACTCCTTGACAAAAAGAACTATAGCCTGATCTTCGTTTTAGTAGACAGCAATACGCATGAGCATTGCCTGGCTCCTTTTTTAGCTAATATTGCGACTGAAACCACTATTGAGGTCATAGAAATAGATCCCGGTGAAGAATTTAAAAATCTTGAAACATGCACCGGTGTCTGGAATGTATTGTCTGAGTTAAATGCAGACAGGCAAAGTGTTTTGATCAATTTAGGCGGTGGCGTTGTGACAGATTTAGGTGGTTTTGTGGCTTGTACCTATAGAAGAGGTATAGATTATATAAACGTGCCCACTACCCTATTATCTATGGTAGATGCATCTGTCGGTGGAAAAACCGGAGTAGATCTTGGCAATTTAAAAAACCAGATAGGTGTTATAAGTAATCCTGAAATGGTTTTAGTAAACACAGAATTTCTCAAATCTTTATCTACAGAAGAACTAAGATCTGGCTTTGCAGAAATGCTCAAACATGGGTTAATAAGTAATTTAGATTACTGGAATGATGTGAAAAACTGTGACTATAAAAATATTGACGCTCTAGGCGAAATGATTTATAGATCTGTAGAAATTAAAAATGAAGTTGTTCTTGAAGATCCTTTTGAAAAAAATAGAAGAAAGACTTTAAATTACGGTCACACTTTGGGTCACGCTATTGAATCGTATTTTTTAACGCATCCTGTCAAGAAACGTTTGCTTCACGGTGAAGCAATCGCCATAGGTATGATACTGGCAAATTATCTCTCTGCTCAACAAGCCACATTTTCAATTGAAATGAGAGATGAAACCTCACAGGAAATTGAAAAATACTATGATAAGATAGCGTTTGAAAAAGAAGATATTAATGAAATAATAAAATTGTTAAAATTTGATAAAAAAAATAGTCACGGAAGAATAAATTTTGTTCTTTTAAATGACATTGGAAGTGCGGCGATCGATCAGGAAATTGCTAATGATTTGATTTATGAAGCTTTCAATTACTATAAAAATTTAAAATCGTAAAATGTAGAGATAGTATTGCCCATGCAAATCGTTTTTTTTTACATTTATCGCTGATTTGAACAAACCTTAAAAGCCCTTTATGCGTCGAGTAATCGTTGATTTTAAAAAACTTACACCAGAAATACTTTCACTACTGGTCGATAAATATCCTTACGGATATGATGACGATCACATCATTTCTTTTAGAAATGCTAAGAACGAGCTTATAGAAGCTGTTGAAGTGAGAACAGAAGATACTATCTATCTCGTGAAAGTAAGTAAGAAGCTAGAAACCTCTATGGAAAACTTTGATGTAGATGATTATGAAGACGATGATCTACAAGAACCAATAAGCGAAATTCCAGAAAAAATTGATGAAGAGGTAGCAGATGAAGATTCTGAGAATGAAGTTGATGAAGAAGAAGATTAATAATTCTATTTCTTTACAAATAAAAAAGCCGCGGTAAAATTATACCGCGGCTTTTTTAATTAATTGACATTTCTGCTTATTCTCTTTTATGCCTCAACGGTATCTTCGCTTTCTATAGCTACAAGATATCTTTCTGCATCAAGAGCCGCCATACAGCCACTACCGGCAGCAGTAATTGCCTGGCGATATTCTTTATCTTGTACATCACCGCTTGCAAAAACTCCGGGTTTATTAGTCTTGGTAGATTTATTGTGGGTTATAATATAACCAGTTTCATCCATCTCTAACTGGCCTTTAAAAATATCTGTATTGGGTTTATGACCTATTGCAATAAATAATCCCGTAATGTCTATCTCATGTTTTTCTAAAGTCTTATTATTTACGATACGTAGTCCTTCAACTACCATATCACCTAAAACCTCTTCTACTTCAGAATTGTAAAGAACAGTTAGATTTTCGCGAGAAGCGACACGATGCTGCATTGCTTTAGAAGCTCTTAATTCTTCTTTTCTCACGAGCATTGTAACATGCTTGCAAATATTAGAAAGATAAGTTGCTTCTTCTGCTGCAGTATCACCACCGCCAACTATTGCAACATTTTGACCTTTATAGAAAAAGCCATCACAAACTGCACAAGCAGATACACCGCCACCGCGCAATTTTTGCTCACTGGGTAGACCAAGATATTTTGCCGTAGCACCGGTAGAAATTATTACAGTCTCTGCTTCAAGCTCTTTATTATTGTCTACAGTTATTTTATGAATTCCTCCTACTTCATCACTAAAATCAACATTTGTAACCATACCTATACGTACTTCGGTACCAAAACGCTCTGCTTGCTGTTGTAGCTGTACCATCATCGTAGGGCCATCAATACCTTCCGGGTAACCGGGAAAATTATCTACTTCTGTAGTTGTTGTAAGTTGACCACCTGGTTCTAGACCTGTGTACATGACAGGTTTCAGATCTGCGCGGGCAGCATATATTGCCGCGGTATATCCTGCAGGTCCTGATCCTATTATTAGGCATTTAATTCTTTCTGAAGCCATTTTAACTTTATTTTAATGTAGATTGTAAAATTACTCCTTTTCAATATACTAGAAAAAGAACGATTTTACATTTATAAAGTCGTTATTAACATTCTATAATTACACTCAAAAAACCGGCTAAAACAAGCTAAAATTGACCATTTTTAGCCTAAAATCGCTACTTATTCAATCCGTTTATAATTTTCTGCAGAGAATCTATTTCCCTCTTCATCTAATGTGATCTGGCTAAAATTATCTTCATCAAGAGTGAGCTCAAAAGTAAAAACACGCATTGTATCAATTATTTTCATCATTGATGCACTTCCATATTCTAAAGTTTCTATTAATTGATCGTCGAGTGCCATATAATGACCGTAACCAAACCATTCTACAGAATCCATAGGTACAAAGCGGGTCCACATCACACGGTCATCTGTAAATATTTTGATTTGACGGTAACCTTCTGTCGTAGGTATGGTATCACTTACTTCATTATCTGTATCGTAATAATAGAAGCTATCAAGTTCCCAGGTTCCTTTTAAGGTTTTTTCAAAATCTGTTTTTATATTTTGATTCTGATGAACTGGAAGAGACAACAAAAGAAAAGCCAATGGATAGAGTAGTAATTTCATTGCAGCATGGTTTTAGATTAATACAGTAATTAACTGATATTAAGTTACGAAAAATCTCAATACTAAGAAATTAATAATTTCAGCACTTAAATAAATTTAGATATTAAGAACTTGTGAATTCTGTGCGATAATTTTACGAATATGAAAACATCAAAACATTTAATAAAGGGTTTTGTAATAAGAGGTATTTATTGAATTTATACTTTGGTGTTTTTAACAAATAACTATATTTGCAACCCATTAAAAAAACAGGTTGTGTTGTTTTTTAATAGTGAGCATCGGGATGTAGCTTAGTCCGGTTAAAGTGCGCGTCTGGGGGGCGCGAGATCGGAGGTTCGAATCCTCTCATCCCGACAAAATTCAACAAAAAAATCCGCTGAAAATTGATCGATTTCAGCGGATTTTTAGCTTTTTAAGCCCTTTTTTACTCAGGCTAATTACTTTGAGCTTTGGTAAATCTTTCTGTGTTTTGAAATTGAGCTGCAATATTAAAATTGATTTCGATATCATCTTTTATAACGATCAATCCAAAAAGCTTTGTAGGAAGTGATAATTCATAGTCACTAAGCTTTAAAGAAAGCACACCACTAAAAGTTTGATAATCACCTTCACTTATTAAAACCGGTACATTATATTCTTTGCTTTTACCGGCCATTGTTATATTAACTTCTGCTATTAATTTATCACTCTGCATTGTAGCTTTAACTAATTCTAACGTGATCTCAGGATACTCATCCGTTTTCAATAATTTCTGAAAATCTTTATTAATCCCTTTACTTCCGCAATCAAAACCTTTCGCCTTGAGTACAAGATTAGCATTTTTAAAGGTGATTTCACCGTTCTTATCGCAATAAGAAATTAATTGACAGGGTTTTAGATAATCAGTATTAAACCTGCATGTAAACGTATTTACATTGGTTTTACCTGTTATATATAACTCACTGTTTTTAAGTCCCTCTACAGCTTTTTTAGTATATGAGCTTTGCGCGAAAGCAAAAGCACCACATAGAACCATTATAAAAAGTAGTTTTGATTTCATCTTGATAATTTTTAAAAGGTGGAGAGACATACCTTCTCCCCACCTTTACTCACCAATCATATTTTAAAAACTTATAGCTGCTTCAAAAGATAAGCCTTTAAAATTACCGTCATTATGAATGTCTATTACAGGGTAATCATTATAGTCCTGAGTCATGTACTCTATTTTCATCAAGATGTTTTTTGTCATAAACCATCCTGCAGCCAGTTGAAAACGATTTATGCTAACATCTGTACCACCTTCCAGTTCACCATCAACAAGATTATATCTTCCTCCTAGATAAATATTCTCTGTGGGGCCAAAACGGTAAACTAACTCTCCTGAATATTGATTCCAGGTACGATTATCACTTTCTGTAGATTTTTTACCGGTTGCAGTTTCAAAAATTCCAAAGAACTCTAAGCCTTTATACTTTAAAAATGGATTAATCATTACAGATGTCATTTCATTTTTAAGATCGGGATTAATACGTCCTGCACGAAAACCATCACCTGTGCCATCTGCTGCAGTCATAACATTATAATATCTTGATCCAGAGCGGTCACCACTATATAAATAAGCACTTCCGGTTTGATTAGTTTTATAGATAGACCCTGTTAATCGCAGTCTTAGATCTGGTGCTACCGTATTGTCATAGCCTACTTTAGCTAAAAATGAAGGACTTGTAGTTTCAGGATTTGTAACAGCCTGATTTAATTTACCGTTAGTAACACCTAACATTCCTAACCAGCCGTCATTAAAAAGATATACTTCTGCTCCTACTTCAGTAGTAAAGCTATCCATCAAATAATTACCCACAAAAGGATTGTAGAGAGCCATTGCATTATCTGTTCTTCTAAAGTGAGCATCACCGTAGTTATTTTCCATGTGTCCTATTTTAACACGCATGTGGTTCATCAATCCTTCCATAAAACCCTTTTGTATAAAATCGAGTTTATCAATCTGAATATACCCGCCTTTTACATAGGTTTCTGTATGGTGCTGAGATGAAAGATATGTGCGTAAGTGCATTCTAACGCCATCGTATAAAGCAACGTCCAGATCAAGATTTGCTGTAGCTAGATTAAAGTTGTCACCTATATCCTGTAAAACCGGAGTTGCAGGATTACCTGAATTCTCGTGATCTATAGATTGATATTGTAAAGTAGAAGCACCCCCTATTCTTACATGAAGACCATCAAAGGTTGTTACTGTATCCTTAGGAGCCTCAAATTGATCTACGCCGCGTTTGTCTGGTTTTCTGTAGTTATCTAGGTCACGTTGACTTTGGGCTTGTACTGCCATTCCAAATAAAAACAGGCATATAAGACTAAAATATTTTATTGAATTTTTCATGATGTTGATTTTTAAACTGTTAAATATTAATTGGTGAAAGTTGTTTTGAATTTAATTATGACCTTTTCGCCTGTTGTAATGGTGCCAAACAATGCCTTGGGCGGCTCAATTTTATAGTCGGTCATGTTGATTTCTTTCTCTCCAGAAAGTGTAATCTTGTGTTGCACGATTTTAGCATGAAATACTATAGAAATGGGTTGAGTAACCCCGGCCAGCATAAGATCTCCTGTAGTATTTAATGTGCATTCTCCATCGCTTTTGTTATTAATGCTCTCTACAGATTTTAATTTGTACGTAATATTTTTATAGTCTTCTGTATTAAGAGCTTTAAATGTGTTTTTATCCATTCCGTTCTTACCACTCTTTAAGCTCTCGGCAAGAATTGATAAGTCTAACTTGCTAATACTCTTTATTACATTTCCCTCTTGCTTTACTTCAATTGTTCCCTGCATGTTTTCTACCGTCAGTTCCCAGTCATGTAGGTTAGAAGTGCCAAAAACCTCCATTTGCGAAGCTGATTTTTGAAGCGTAAAGGTTTGTGCTAGAAGTGATGCATTGAGACTTAGAAAAGAGATAACCAGGATTGCGGTTAAACGATAAGTACCTAAAATTTTCATGGTGATTGTTTTTAATTATAGGACAAAGTTGCAACCGCAATGAGTCTTATAAAATGACGAATGTCACCTTTGAAATAAATGGTTTAAAGAATTTGTTGACTACAACGATTGAATTAAAAAATTCATTTAAAAACTCGAAAATCAAGTTGCGTGATAGGTAGAAAATAAACACATAAAGCCTGAAATATGGCAAAGAAAAAGGAGGTAAAAACCTCCTTTTTTCTATATAAAATCGCTCTTTTTAAACTAAAATCGCAACTTATTGGCCTGTTTTTTTTGGATAAAAAACTTCAGCCTAAATTGTCATTGAAAATATTTTACCATCATTAAATCCTCTTTGTAAATAATTATCAAAAGCCATGCACACATTGCGCACAAAAGCTCTTCCTCGGGGTGTAATTTGTACAAATTTCTCACCTATATACATCAACTCATCTTTTTCCATTTCGCGTAAGCGTTGTAGAATATCTGCCAGCTGTCTGGGTTCGGTTTCTTCAGCCTGCCATGAAGTATGAAAATGGCACATCAGGTTGAGAATGTGTTTTCTGGTAACCAGATCTTCCTGTGTTAAAATATGCCCACGATATATGGGAAGAACTTTGTTTTGTATAAGGCTGTAATACTCTTCCAGACCTTTTACATTTTGACCAAAAGCAGTCCAGGTATCACTAATGGCAGATACACCTAAACCTATACTCATTGTGGTGCCATTTGTAGTATAACCCATAAAATTACGATGCAATCTTCCACTTTCTGCGGCCTTTGCGATAGTATCATGAGGAAGCGCAAAATGATCCATCCCTATTTCTACGTATCCAGCCTCGAGCAAGAGTTGTTTTCCTAAATTATATTGACTTCTTTTTTGTTGAGCATCAGGAAGATCTTCATCTTTAAATCCGCGTTGCCCATTGCCCTTAAGCCATGGCGTATGTGCATAACTGTAAAAAGAAATACGCTCTGGTCTCATTTGTACCGTAAGCTCTATTGATTTTTTTATATCATCTTCGGTTTGAAAAGGCAATCCAAAAATGAGATCATGACTCACTGATGTAAAACCCACTTGTCTGGCTAAAGCTGTCGCCTTTTTTACATTTTCTATTGGTTGAATGCGGTTAATAGCTTTTTGTACCACCTCACTATAATCCTGTACGCCATAACTCACTCGTCTAAAACCAAGATCAAATAAGGTTTGTAAATGCTCTCTGGTTGTATTATTAGGATGACCTTCAAAACTGAATTCCTGTTTGGCGGGGAGCGTACCCCGGCGTAGAAGTCCCTGTATTAAGTATTCAAGATTATCGGGATTAAAAAAAGTAGGTGTGCCTCCCCCAAGATGAATTTCTTTAATACGAGGACGCTCAGGTAGAAGATGAACGTAAAGTTCCCATTCTTCCAGCAAGGCATTTATGTAAGGACGCTCGACCTCGTGTTTTTTAGTAATACGTTTATTGCAGCCACAAAAAGTACACATACTCTCACAAAAAGGAAGGTGTATATAGAGGCTCAACCCCTCGCTGCTATTATTTTGTATGAAGTTTTTTACTACTTCTTTTTTATAAGAAGCTAATGAGAATGTGTCGTTGTTCCAGTAAGGTACGGTAGGATAACTGGTATATCTTGGCCCGGGCTCATTGTACTTTTCAATTAAACTGGTTTTCATAATGCGTAATTTTAATTGGTGTTGCGAAGCTAAAAACTAGCGCCTGGCCAGAAAATGACAAAAATCATCTTTCAAAAAAAAAACTGGTTTCGCTTTAAGCGAAACCAGCCTCTATCATAGCGATTTATAATTACAACAAACTGGTGGGACAGATGTATGCAGAACATGGTATCTCCGTTTCTTTCAAAGCATCAAATCCTCCTTTTATATCAATAAAATTGTCCCAGCCTCGCTGTTTTAAAATAGAAGCAGCAATCATACTGCGATAACCACTGGCACAGTGCACATAAAATTGAGTTGTATGGGGAAATTGCTCTAAGTGCATATTGATCTCGTTAAGCGGAATATTTTCTGCCCCAATTACATGTTCAGATTCGTATTCACTGCGTTTACGTACATCAATAAGTAAAGGTTTTTTTGCTTTAAAAAGTTTAGCAAATTCCTTGGCTGAAATATGCTGAATACTATCGATTTCCTTTTCCGCAGCTAACCAGGTTTTAAACCCATCTTGCAAAAAACCAATAACGTGGTCATAGCCCACACGGGATAAACGGGTAATTGCTTCTTCTTCCTTGTTAGGGTAATTCACCAGAAGAATGTCCTGTTTTACATCTGGTATCATCTCACCGGCCCACTGCGCAAAGCTACCCTCAAGACCTATATTGATGCTATTAGGGATAAATCCTTTTCTAAAGTCTATAGCATCCCGAGTATCGAGAATAAGTGGGTGCGTTTCATTTGCCGCTGCCTCAAATGCCTCTGCAGATAACGGCTTAATTGCACGCTGCATTACCTCATCCAGACTTTCATATCCCTGAATATTAAGCAATACATTTTGAGGAAAGTAAGCTGGAGGTTCAGTCAAACCCGTTAGCAGAGCTTTAATAAATTCATCCTTACTTAAGGCAGTATTTAAAGCATAATTCACCGCTTTTTGATGTCCCAGAGTATCTGTAGTCTCTTTGCTCATCTTTTTACCACAAGCTGAACCAGCCCCATGATTAGGATAAATTATGAGATCATCACTAAGCGGCATGATTTTTTGTCGAAGAGAATCAAAAAGCAATCCAGCTAGTTTTTCCTGTGTAAGATCTTTAACAACTTTCTGAGCAAGATCAGGACGCCCTACATCACCTATAAATAGTGTATCTCCGGTAATAAGGCCGTGTTCCATACCGTCTTCATCAATCAATAAGTACGTGCTACTTTCCATAGTATGACCAGGTGTGTGGATGACCTTAACGGTACAATTTCCTACTTTAAAAACTTGATTATCTGTCGCTATTAAAGCATCGTATCCCGGTTTTGCAGTTGGACCAAAAACAATTTTTGCTCCTGTCTTTTTAGCTAAATCAAGATGTCCACTCACAAAATCAGCATGAAAATGAGTTTCAAAAATGTAAGTGATCTTCACCTTATCTTTTTCTGCACGCTGTAGGTACGGTTCTACCTCCCTCAAGGGATCAAAAATTGCAGCCTCCCCATTACTTTTTAAATAATATGCAGCATGGGCAAGACAACCTGTATAAATCTGCTCAATATTCATAACTATTGTTTTAATTAACGTTTTTTCAAAGTTCTAACGTTGCAAAACAAAAAAGAATGACAATTGTCAGTTACTCTAATTATTAAAAAATATTAAGGGCTGACTTTTTTCAGCTTAAAGCGAAATAGAATTTAACTGCGACAAGTGATCTCTGAAGTGATTGTATTGGTAATTGGTTTTGGAGAAATATAAGGAATACCTAATCCTAGTCCGCGAAGTATAAATAGAACACCTATTAATACCACTACTACAGGAATCATACGTTGCACACGTTTTCTTAATTTCACATTCAAAAAATTTCCGGCATAGGCAGCAGTGGTCATTAATGGTATTGTTCCTAATCCAAAGAACACCATATAAAATACTCCTTCAGACAGTTGAGCGGTAGCCAATGCTCCTAAAACAGCCAGATAAACGAGTCCGCAAGGTAAAAAACCGTTTAACAGGCCAATAAAAAGATAAGTCTCTGCATTGCGCCTTTTTAATGCATTTCCCAATTTATTTTTTATGTCATTGATGGTTTTATAAAACGGGTTGAAAAGACGAAATCTCCCAAATCTTTTAGAGGGCAGTAAAGTGATTAGTATCATAAAGATGCCGGCAAAGATGGATAGATTTTGTTGCAACCCGAACAGGTTTAATCCAACTCCTACAGCACCAAAAATGAGACCGATCATAGCGTACGCCATAATTCTACCTGCATGATATGTCATTACCTGCATAAAGCGAAGCACTTTATTCTCACGCTCCAGCGGAAGCATAAATGCTATAGGCCCGCACATACCTATACAGTGAAAACTGCCAAGTAAACCCATTATTAAAGCCGAAATTAACATCAATAAATTATTGATTTTTTGATCAGATAATCAAGATCCTTATCGCTCCAGCTCAATGTTATGTCCCAACGCCCGGGAATAAGCAGTTTGTTAGGAATTCTTACAACGTTATTGATAAAGCGTAGAGGTTTTTCAAAATCAAGTTTTTTATTAGAAGGTCTATATAAATACACCATTCCTTTGGTAGTATTAAGGTGAAGATGAGCCGAAAATCGAATTTCAAGTACAGAATCGGTTTTGTGAAAAGTGATTTGTTCTGCTATAGTTTTAGCACGTGCCTCTTCATTTACCTCTTTTTGAAAACTTAGTTCCTTCTTATAATAATCGTCTACTACCAGATCATGCCCATATTTTTTATCTATACTCATCGTAATAACAAAAAAGAGTATAAAAGACATAAAACCTATTATAACAAGAAGTATTGATGTTCCCCAATTTAATTTCATAATTACCTGTTTATTGATAACTGCGCGGTCCCAGAAAAACAGTACGCGCAGTTTCTATTAAAGTATCACCACTATACACACCTACTTTCAATTTCTCTTTGTCATCGTGCAAAGCAGCCTGATTTATTTTTATAAAAAGTGTTCCTTCTGCCATGCCCTCCTTAGGTATATTAAACTCATTTCGGTTTACACTTTCTATACTTCCTGAATGTGAAATGAGTTTAAAACCTATCCCATCAATATCATGTGTCGTCTTATTGATAAGTTTATAGGTAAAGACATTACTAATAATATGATCTGGCTGTCTTTCATAAAGTTGCCCTGGCAATCGCAGGATGGTGGCCTCTACATCATTTCGCAAAAGCGACATCCCCATAAATACACCTACAAGGATTAAGAGAACAGCACTATAGCCCTTTAATCGCGGAGTGAGCTTAAACTTTTCTTTTTTAGCAATATTATCTTCACTGGCATACCTAATTAACCCTTTAGGAAGATTTATATTCTCCATTATGTGATCGCAGGCATCTATACAAGCTGTGCAATTAATGCATTCTAACTGTGTACCATTGCGTATGTCTATACCCGTAGGGCAAACATGAACACATTGCATGCAGTCTATGCAATCTCCTTTGCCCGTTAGAGAACGATCTTCTTTTTTATTGAATTTTGCTCTGCCGGTTTCTTTTTCGCCCCTTTTGTAATCGTAGGCTACTATTATAGATTTAGTATCTAATAATACACCTTGCAGCCTACCATAAGGGCAGGCAATTATACATACCTGTTCCCTAAACCATGCGAAAATAAAATAGAAAACACCTGTAAAAATTAACAACGCAATAAAATTACCTATGTGTGCATGAGGACCTTCTGTGATATAGAGCAACAACTTGTCACTGCCAATGAGATAGGCAAGAAAAACATTTGCAATAAGAAAAGAAATGATAAAAAATATGGCCAATTTTAGGAAGCGTTTTTTTATTTTTTCAGCATTCCAGGGCATTTTATCCAGTCGTATTTGCTTACCCCTATCTCCGTCAATCCAATATTCTATTTTACGAAAAACCATTTCCATGAAAATAGTTTGCGGGCAGATCCATCCGCAAAAAATACGTCCAAAAGCAACTGTAAATAATGTAATGAAAATTACCCCAATAATCATCGCTATGACAAAAATATGAAAATCCTGGGGCCAGAAAGGAGCACCAAAAATATTAAAGCGACGTTGCAAAACATTGAACATCAAAAATTGATTCCCATTTATTTTTATAAACGGAGCCGCAAAAAGAAACAACAATAGTGCATAACTTACCCATGTGCGATAGATATAAAACCTACCATCAGGTTTTTTAGGAAATATCCAGGAACGTTTGCCTTCTTCGTTGATCGTTCCTAGAGAATCCCTGAATTTTTCGTTAGTTGATGTTTCCAATTTTTAGTGAATTTTAGCCTTTTTCAGTTTATTTACTGCCAATTGCTGTAGAGTCAACAGGCTGAAAACCTGGTTTATTACTTTGGTTATCATCGGGATCTTCCCATATTTCTCCCTGAGCATCTTTAGGCTCTGCCGGAGTAGTTCCCTGTAATGAAAGTACATAGCTGGCAACTTGTTGTATTTCGCCTGGTTTCAAACTCTGTTTCCAGGATATCATTCCTTTACCATCTCGTCCTCCTTCACTTATGGTGTGAAATACGTTTTTAATACCACCTCCCAAAATCCAGTAGTTATCAGTTAAATTAGGCCCAATTCCTCCACCACCATCAGATTTATGGCAGGCGATACAATTGGCCTGAAAAATAGCACTCCCTGCTTTGAGATCTGAAGCTTCTGTTAATTGCGTGACGGTATTGATATCAATAAGATCTTTAGCCGTTTTTTTATAAGCCTCGATATCCTGTTTAGCCTGGGCGAGTTCCTGCAGGTATTCTTCTTCCTGATCAGGTCCATCCATAATTTCAAAACGGATAAGATAAACAGCTGCAAAAATCATTGTTGCATAAAAACCATAGACCCACCAGGGCGGTAAGTTGTTGTCTAGCTCGCGAATGCCATCATAATTATGATCGAGTATAATTTCACTTTCTTCCTCGATAGGTCTGCTACCTAGAAGCTTTTTGTAAATCCTTTTAAACTTTGAAAATAGTTGTTCTTTAGCCAATGCTTCAGCATCAAGATAACGCTGCCGGGCATCTGCATGTAATGTTTTAAATAAGACTGCTTGTAAGGCTTCTATACAAACCTCTAAAGCGATTGATAAAAGACAAACAATCCCTATAAATATCCAGGGCCAATAACTACTCAGAAAAACAGAATCTTCAGTTTCTGATAAAAAATGAATGAGTATGCCTGTTAGAGTCACAAATCCCAGAACTCTTAAATATGAAGCTGTTGTACGCATAATTTTTAATTTTGATTGTCTAAAGGCATTTTACTCAATTCTTCTATGCGTTCTTTTTTTGTTGTAAATACCCAAAAGAACAGCACTACAAAAAACACAAAGAAAATAACTAGCGATATCATAGGATAAACAGCTACCCCATCAATATTTTCTACATAACCTTTTACAAACTTTAGCATGATCTTTAATTTTTATTGAGCGATATATCTTCTACTGGTTGTGTCTTAACATCGGTTCCCAGACGTTGCAAATAAGCTATGAGAGCTACTATCTCGCGGTTGCGCATTTCTACGAATTCCTTTCCATTGCTTTTAGCAAGTTCTTTTGAAGCATCGTAGCTTTGCGCGAAATCAGGATCTGCATAAAGTCTTTTTTCAATCGCATTTGCCTGATTATCCATCCAGGTAAGAGCACTATCTATTTCCTGCTGACTGTATGGAACGCCTAGCTTTACCATGACCCTCATTTTTGCTTTAGTATCTGTAGTATCAAGCTTATTCTTGGTTAGCCATTTGTAACTAGGCATAATAGAACCTGAAGAAGTACTCTGCGGATCGTATAAATGGTTAAAATGCCAGTTATCTGAATATTTACCACCAACACGCATAAGATCTGGACCTGTACGCTTGCTTCCCCATAGAAAAGGATGATCATAAACATATTCCCCCGCTTTAGAATAATCTCCATACCGTTCTACCTCACTTCTAAAAGGACGTATCATCTGGGAGTGACAGGAAACACAACTTTCACGTATATAAATATCCCGTCCTTCCAGTTCTAACGGCGTGTAAGGTTTTACACTTGCAATCGTGGGAATATTTGATTTTACTAATAAAGTAGGCACTATCTGAATGAGACCACCTATTAAGATCGCTATGGTCGCAAAAATGGTTAATTGTACAGGTTTTCGTTCAAGCCAGCTGTGATAGGTTTCTCCTGAAGTGCGATGACGAGAAACATGTTGTAATGGCGCGGCTTCAGCAAGCTCATCTGTCACTTTGCTACCACTGCGTACAGTACGCACCACATTGTAAAGCATAAAAAATGCCCCCAGAATATATAAAGTACCTCCTATAGCACGCATCCAGTACATAGGTAGAATTTCCTGTACAGTTTCCAGAAAGTTTCCATAAGTAAGAGTTCCATCGGGATTAAACTGTTTCCACATAGAAGCCTGAACAAATCCGGCGACATACATGGGTAAAGTATACATCACGATTCCCAGTGTACCAATCCAGAAATGCAGATTAGCTAAAGAAGTTGACCATAATTTGTTTTTGGTAAGACGAGGTACTAACCAATATACCATCCCAAAGGTGAGGAAACCATTCCAGGCTAGCGCCCCCACGTGTACGTGAGCGATCACCCAGTCACTAAAATGCGCTATAGCGTTTATATTTTTTAAAGAAAGCATAGGCCCTTCAAAAGTGGCCATACCGTAGCCTGTAATTGCCACTACAAAAAACTTAAGAACAGGATCAGTACGTACTTTATCCCACGCCCCGCGAAGTGTAAGCAGCCCGTTGATCATACCTCCCCAGGAAGGAGCTATTAACATGATAGAGAATGCTACACCCAGATTTTGAGCCCACTCTGGCAAGGCCGAATACAATAAATGATGTGGTCCTGCCCAGATATAAATAAAAATGAGAGACCAAAAGTGAACTATAGATAACCGGTATGAATACACCGGGCGATTTGCTGCTTTGGGCACATAATAATACATCAAACCTAAGAAAGGTGTGGTAAGAAAAAATGCTACTGCATTGTGACCGTACCACCACTGTACTAAAGCATCCTGAACACCTGCATAGACCGAGTAACTTTTTAATGCACTTACCGGAAGCTCCAGACTATTAAAAATATGAAGAACAGCTACAGTTACAAAAGTGGCGAGATAGAACCAAATTGCCACATAGAGATGGCGTTGACGCCTTTTTAATATGGTAGCAATAAGATTCCAGCCAAAAACAACCCAGATTACTGCAATAGCAATATCAAAAGGCCACTCAAGCTCTGCATATTCTTTTGAACTGGTATATCCCAGTGGTAACGTTATAGCAGCACCCAATATGATAAGCTGCCATCCCCAGAAGTTGATTTTACTTAATAAATCACTAAACATTCTGGCTTTAAGCAAGCGTTGAGTAGAGTAATAAACTCCGGCAAAAATCGCATTCCCCACAAAAGCAAAGATGACGGCATTAGTATGCAGAGGGCGTAATCTCCCAAAACTTAACCAGGGTATCCCCTCGCTGAGATAGGGAAATAAGAACATAAACGCCAGGAGCAAGCCTACGCTCATCCCAATAATGCCCCAGAAAATAGTGGCATACAAAAAATTTCTAACGATCTTATTATCGTAGTAAAACTTTTCCATATTATTCATCTTTGTTTTTGGGTGCGGTCTGCATTTCCTTTTTGGGCTCTTGTATAAGCTCGTCTTCAAAGAGCATACGCACAGAAGGCGTGTACACGTCATCATACTGTCCCTTGCGTACCGAGACTATAAAAATGACAAAGAAAACAAGCGCAACGAGTATACTTAAGCCTAAAAGGAGATAGATGACGCCCATATTTTGAGTTATTAACAGCGTCAAAAGTAGAGGGCAACTTTTTTAAAAAGAATGACATATATCACCCTTGTCTTTTTCGCTTAAAGCGAAAGAGATTCTGCCTTTAATTTTCGGGAAGCAAGATTAGTTCTCACGGTGACATATAGCACGATAGAAATCGAACTTAAAGGCATTAAAATCGCCGCAATTAGAGGTGAAAGCTGGCCGGTAATGGCAAAAAACAGACCTACACAATTGTAGCACAAAGAGAGTACAAAACTCGATTTTACGATAGATACACCTTGCTTGGCAACAGCTAAAAAGGCAGCAATATCCTGAAAGCGAGAAGCATCAAGAATCGCATCACAGGCTGGTGAGAACACATTTACATTTTCTGAAATTGCTACTCCTACTTCACTTTGTGCTAAAGCTCCCGCATCATTAAGGCCATCGCCTATCATCATCACCTTTTTCCTGTGACCTTGCTCTCCGGTTATAAAAGCTAACTTATCTTCAGGATTTTGATTAAAAAGTATTTTACTTCCAGGGGGCAATAATTCTTTCAGCATCTTTTCTTCTCCCTCATTATCTCCTGAAATAATGGCCAAATCATAGTTGGTCTCGAGTTGCTGTAAAAGCCTGGAAACCCCTTTTCGATAAGAATTTTTGAATATAAAACGCCCTTTATACCTTCTATTACTATTTATATGAATTGCCGTTTCTGGTTTATTATTTAGCGTTAGCGCCTGAGTAAAATTAGTAGAGCCTATTTTTAGTGTTTGTCCTGCTTGTTCACAGCTAATTCCCTGCCCTGTAAACTCCTCATAAAAATCGGGTGTTTGTATATCATAATCGGCTAAAATCGCATATAAACCGCGACTAAGCGGGTGTGATGATGCCCTCAAAGCATTTTTAAGCAACGTATTTTCCATAAGATTTAAAGGTTCACCAGCGTACGTGATCTCATTTGCTTGTGTGGTTGTAAGTGTACCTGTTTTATCAAAAATGAGCATATTTAGATGCGCCATCTTCTCAATGACTTCAGTATCTTTTAAATAAAATTTATGCTTCCCAAAAATGCGTAGAATATTTCCTAATGCAAATGGTGCCGCAAGCGCCAGAGCGCAAGGGCAAGCTATTATAACCACAGCGGTAAATACATTTGCTGCTTTATCAGGGTCTATAAATGCCCACACAAGTCCTGAGAGAATGGCGATGCTGAGAATACCCAGCGTAAACCATTTACTTATTTTATTAGTGAGCGTGGTGAATGTTGCTGATTTAGTTTCGGTAAAAACCGATTTACCCCACAATTGTATAAGCTTACTTTCGGTTACTGTTTTTAAAGCTTCAACTTCTACCGCGCCAGAACATTGCTTACCACCGGCGTATAATTTATCGCCAGATGTTTTTTGAACTTCGCTACTTTCTCCCGTCACAAAACTATAATCTAAAGAAGCCTCGCGGCTTATCAACAAACAATCTACCGGGAGCAACTCAGCATGATGAATAAGCAGCCTGTCGCCAGCCTTGATCTCGTAAACGGGAATAGCATCTTCATGTAATAAACCAGATTTATTTTCGCGTAAGCGTGTTACAGCAACCGGAAAATAGGATTTATAATCTCGCTCAAACGAAAGAAAAGAATATGTCTTTTGTTGAAAAAATTTACCGAGCAAGAGGAAAAAAACCAGGCCGGTAAGGCTATCAAAAAATCCGCTGCCATAATTAAAAAGTACATCTACTGTGCTGCGTATAAAAAGGACAAGAATTCCTAAAGCTATGGGAATATCAATATTGAGCGTATTTGTTCTCAATCCTTTTATTGCCGAAACAAAATAGTCACGCGCAGCGTAAAACACTACCGGAAGCGAAAATGCAAACATGAGCCCGCGAAAGATATATTTATACCGGTCAAGCCAAAATTCTGAGATTTCAAAATATTCTGGAAAAGAAAGAAACATGACATTCCCAAAGGCAAAACCAGCAACGCCCAATTTGTAAATAAGGCTGCGATCTAAAGTTTTTTTTGGTTTATCAAAATCATCCAGACTTATGTAGGGTTCATAACCAATGCTGGTTAAAAGCTGAACAACATTTTTGAGCCCAAAACCTGCTGTTTTATAGGTGATTTGTATGGTTTTTTTAGGGAAATCGACTTGTGTCGAAAGAATTTCGGGACGTAGGCGATGTAGATTTTCAAGAATCCAAATACACGAACTACAATGAATATTAGGAATATAAAGGCTTACAATTTGTAATTCTGTATCATGAAAATCAAGTAATTCTTCCAGAATGTCTTTATTTTCCAGATAATCAAACTTTCCGGAAGTGTTTTTAGGAGAAGATCCCGGAGCCTGTTGTAGATCATAATACCCGGAAAGATCATGAGATGATAAAATATCATAAACGGTTTTACACCCCGTACAGCAGAAGTTCTTTTCATCATAAAATACCGATTGATTTCTACAAACATCACCGCAGTGAAAGCATGTCTCTTTTGGCATACGTATTTATTTGGCACAAAGTTGCCAAAGTAGAAACAGAAAAAGGATGATAAAAATCATCCTTTTTCCCTTTATTCTCTACCAATTATAATAGGTTAACCCACCGATTTCTCATCGATTTTAGGCGATTTTTGAGCATTTTATCCCATTATTTTAAAGCCTATCATGCCAAATAAAAAGCCCAGACTTGCACCAAGAGCCGGAAGCCAGTTTTTATCGAGTTTTGACATAGGTGCTATATCCTGAAATATTAGATATATAATACCGCCACCAGAGAATAACATTAAGGCTGCTGTAGTATCTGGTTTATCACTAAGCAAATAATAACCGGTGACAGAAGCTGCAATTCCAACCAGGCTTAGAAAGAAAAACAAAACTAATCGCAAACGTGAACTATGACCTCCTGATCGCATTTCTAAAAAAGCATTAAAAGATTCTGGCAGATTTTGTATACCAATGTATAATGCAAGTAAGAAACCTAATTTCCTTTCTGCACTAAAGACTGCTCCCAGAGCAATAGATTCTGGAATATAATCTAATAACATCGCCATTACCTGAGAAACTGCTCCTCCTTTTTGCTCAAGATACCGGTCTAAAAAATAGAAGCATACAGCGCCACTTAAAAAAAGAAGCGCCATAGGTGTTACTGGTAGAATACTCATTCCCTGCGGAACCAACACAAGGGATACAGCAGCAATTAAAATGCCACCACCAAAGGCAATTGAAGTATGTACAATTTGGGCTTTCAATATTCCCTTTTGCACTTTACGCTCAAAAAAATAAGCTACTATTCCTCCTAAGAATATCGTGATGCCTGATACAAAAGCGCACAGGATTACCAGAACTATATCTTCCATTTTATAAGAATAGAAAGAGGCTTCTAATAGGTGAAGTTTTGAGAAACTGAATACATTCAGTGAAAAACCTTCTTTTAGAAAACCTCTCTTGTTATTGACTAACTAATTAGTTAGAATAACTTTTAATGCTTTCTCTTTGGCAGCATTGCCAAAGGTTTCATAGGCATCAATGATATTGTCTAATTTAAAATGATGGGTTATAAGTTGGCTAGGATCAAGTTTACCTGATTGCACATTTTTAAATAACATAGGCGTAGTTTCTGTATCTACTAATCTGGTGGTTATTGTAACATTATGTGACCACAGCGTTTCTAAATGCAGGTCAACTTTTTTGCCGTGAACCCCAATATTAGCGACGTAACCTCCAGCTGTGACAATTTGGGCACAAAGTTCAAAAGTAGCAGGAACTCCTACCGCTTCTATTGAAGTATCTACTCCCCTGTTCTTAGTTAATTGCATCACTTTTTCTACCGCTTTACCATCTGCACTGTTGATCGTGTGGGTAGCTCCAAATTTTTTAGCAGCCTCCAGCCTATTATCATCAAGATCAATCATTATGATATTTGCCGGACTAAAAAATTGTGCGGTCAAAAGAGCCGCCATGCCTATAGGTCCTGCTCCTACTATAGCTACAGTGTCACCAGGCTGAACTCTGCCTTTTAAAACCCCACACTCAAAACCTGTAGGTAAAATATCGCTCAACATTACCAGAGAATCTTCATCTGATCCTTCTGGGATAGGATATAAACTGGTTTCAGCATATGGAATGCGTACATATTCTGCCTGAGTGCCATCTATGGTATTACCTAAGATCCAGCCGCCATTTTCACAATGTGAGTACATTGCTTTTCTGCAATATTCACATTTACCACATGCGGTTATACAGGAAATCAATACATGGTCACCTTTTTTAAAGGAGTTTACAGCGCTCCCGGTTTCTTCTATAATGCCCACACCTTCGTGACCAATAATACGCCCATCTGTAACAGTAGGAACATCACCTTTCATAATGTGTAAATCTGTACCACAAATTGTGGTTTTACTGATTCTTACAATAGCATCAGTAGGCTCTTTTATTTCAGGTTTTGGTTTTTCTTCCCACGATTTTTCGCCAGGACCATGATAAACAAGTGCTTTCATAATTATAGATTTTAAATGTGAATATTTACATACTTCTAGCCGTTCAAATCATGAAGTGCCAGAATAGGAACTATCATAGCGTTACCCATATCTTTTACCAGTGATTTGGAAAAAATACTATCAAAGAACTTGTGCTTTTTATTGATAAAAGCGATCATTCCGCTCTGTCTGCTCTCAACAAAATGCCTCAACCCTAATTCTACTTCACTGCCTGTGAGCGTATGACATGTATATTCTATACCTGTAAAAATTTCTTTTAATAATTCTTTGTTTTCTTGCTGCTCACTTGATAATTCATTTGCATTAGTCACGTGTAAAATCCTTACCGGAGCATGAGAAATCTTTGATATTTCAATAAGGTGATTAAGTTCCGCATGTTTATAATGAGTGGTGTAATTAGTAGGAAAGACGATCTCATTAGGATATTTAGACTGGGTATTATGAGGAATTACAAGCACGGGGCAATTGCGTACTTTTTCCATAATACTCACTGTTCTGCTGCCGTAAACCAAATTTTGAGAATTGTTCTCGCCTTTAGCACCCATGACAATAAGTTGGATATCTTTTTTTTCGACCTGATCTTTAAGAACATCAAGTAAAGAACCAAATTCTGAATAGAAATGAAATGTATGCGCCCAATCTTTAGGAAGAGATTCCAGATATTTTTTTACAGAGTCCATATTGTTTTCTGATGCAGATCGCATTTCATTCAGCGTATCATGATCAGGTTTTGGAATCAATAAACTATCTGCAGAAAAACCTGAACGGTAATAGGCGTTTACTACATAAAACTCACAGACTTTATTGTTATACAATTCTGTAGCATAGATAAGTGCATTAAGTGAGTTTTTAGAAAAATCTATAGGAATTAAAATCTTGGTTTTCATCAGATGGTTTTTAAAATTCCATCAAATTTACAGACCTCAATGCGTATGAAAAATGACAAAGATCATCATCACTTATTAAAATTAAGACCACCTTGTATTCATAAGATCCTATTTCTAATGCTTATTTTTAGTTCTAACAAACTGTTAAGTAGTTAATAGATTTGATTTTTGTAATTTCTTTCCAGATTTTAAAAATTATATATGAATAAATACTTCAAAATCTTTTGCTACTCCTTTGGTATTATAATTGGGAGCTATTTTTTAATCTCGGGATTAATTAAAGCACAATCATTTTTCTCTCCTTTAATCACAGCAGTTGTATTGAGCTTAATCATATTACCTCTTGCAAAAAAAGTTGAAAGGAAACTCTCACGATCTGCCACGGCGCTGCTGGCGGCTCTATTTTTCTTCTTGATTTCTTTGGGCTTTGCTGCATTAATTTCTTTTCAGATCAAATCTTTTGTAGATGAATGGCCTAACATCAAAGAAACGATGAAACCTAAAGTTGAAAAAGTAAAGAACTGGGCGGTACAAACATTACCTATATCTGAAGATGATCTTAAATTAAATCAGGAAAAACAGAAAACACTTACGAGCCAATCATCTGCAGGATCAAAATCAGGAAGCTTACTGGCTGGTATTAGCGGTTTCTTAGGCAATTATCTTCTTACATTTATCTACATATTTTTCCTGCTGAATTATCGCCACATGTTTAAAATATTTATTCTACGTGCCTTCCCAGAAAAGAATAGACGGCGCGTTACTACAGCTATTGATAAATCTGCAAAGGTCGCCCCCCATTATTTGCAGGGTAAGTTAATTCTTATAGCGCTTCTTTCTGTATTATATGCCATTGGCCTGGGAATTTCTGGAGTGAGTAATTTTATGCTTGTGAGTCTCTTAGCAGCCATACTATCTCTCCTGCCCTATATTGGTAATCTTATAGCATTTTTTATAGCCATGAGTCTGGGGTATCTTACATCTGGTGAAACAGGTGTTTTAATAGGTATAGTGCTCACTTTTTCTGTGGCACAGTTTGTAGAAAGTTATGTGCTTGAGCCTTATGTAGTGGGAGATCGTGTAGATCTGCATCCCTTCTTTGTCATTCTTGCAGTAATCATTGGCAACATGATTTGGGGTATCATCGGGATGCTGCTAGCTATACCTCTAGCTGCAATCGTAACTGTTATTTTACTGCATATTCCACCATTAAAAGATGTGGGAATCCTGTTAAGTAAACATCAGTTTGAAGAAAAATAAGTATATCCAGGGGCGCTGATTTTAGGTGATGAATGAGCGATAATTACTCGGCTAGAGCCGATTTTAACGTAATTGTAATAAATTTTGAATAAAAATGCGCTTAATTTATGCACAATGAAAATCTTCACTTCCCCCATATTTACGCTTTGGTTAACTTTCAACCTCGTTTTATCTTTCCCTTTAAGGGCTTTTCAGGCCGATACTTCTAAGGTAGAAAAGCATCAGGATTTCCCTCCTTCAGAAGAGACCACCTCACAAACCGGAAATTTTGAACCCAATGCGATAAGAGAGTATAACGAAGCGTATTATATACTAAGCCGACTGAATAAAAGTATAGGTCTTCCGCCTAATAAATTTAATTTTCAGTCACCACAGGCTACTCTTGAGCATTTTGTGATCAGCGCCAGAAACGGAAATTATGAAGATGCCGCTTACGCTCTAAATCTCAATTTACTCCCTGACAACACTACTATAGAAGAGGCTGCAGAATTAGCAGAGAAGCTCTATTTCGTATTAAACCAAAGAGTAAAAATAGACTGGAGCGGTCTTTCAGACAGGCCAGATGGTCAAACCGATATTCAGACAACAACTAATCAGGCAATAGCGGGCAACCCGCGCAGAAGTGTAGTTTTTGGTGAGATAGATATTGAGGGGCGGGATGCCGTTCTCAGGTTACAACGTGTAAAATATAAAGACTTTGGTGCGTTCTGGTTAATTTCTTCAAATACGGTTGAAAATATAGACAGTTTGTATGCGCTGTACGGCCCCAGACAATTAGACCGCATGATGCCAGACTGGGCAAGAATACGTTTATGGAACATGCCTATCTGGAAATTTGCAGGTACTTTAATTCTCATATTATTATCCTATTACTTAGGCAGATTCTGCATCTACATTCTTAAACTAATTTTTAAAAAATCTGGCAAATCGTGGATGAACACAATTGCTAAAAAACTTGCTGTGCCGGCTGGTTTTGCAATAGGTGTTCTCTTTTTTTATGTGACGCTTAATAAGCTTATTTCCTTTGGCGGAACCTTCGCAAGTACACTTTATGCGATTTTGCTTATTACCGTAATTGGCGCAATTACCTGGTTTATAATGCGATTTATAGACTCTTTTATGCTCTATCTGGCCGAAAATAAAATAGGTGACACAAATCCCGAAGAAAATTCTGAGGCGCGCATGATGCTAACCTATGTCTCTGTTGCGCGGCGGGTAATTACCTTTCTGGTCATAATTATAGGTGGTTCTGTCATTCTTTCACAATTTAGATCCCTTGAAAAACTGGGTATTTCACTGTTGGCTTCTGCCGGAGTTGCAACCGTAATTCTGGGTATTGCGGCACAAAGCACGCTGGGTAATATTATTGCAGGAATTCAAATTGCTCTTACACGCCCGGCTCGTATAGGTGATACCGTTATTATAAATGATGACTGGGGTTATGTAGAAGATATTCGATTTACGTATATGGTAGTGAGAACATGGGATCAACGACGCCTAATTGTACCATTAAAACAGGTGGTAACACAAACTTTTGAAAATTGGTCTATGACGAGTGCACATCAAATTAAACCGATAATTCTTTATGCTGATTATAGAATAAATGTGCAGGAAGTACGTGATAAATTTGAAGAACTACTCGAGAATTCAGATGATTGGGACCGTGAGAATCCACCCAGCGTGCAAGTTGTAGAGGTCACTGAAAAAGCGATGAAAATAAGAGCGCTTTGTAGTGCTAAAGATGCTTCTACATCCTGGAACTTACATTGCAAATTGCGTGAAGATCTCGTAGCTTTTATCTGTAAACTTGAAGATGGCGCTCATTTATCAAAGTCGCGTCTGCTGTTTGAAAATAAGCCTGAGTAATTCTTGTTCCATTCCCTTTTTTTATAGAATTTCAAATATTCTATATTCTTTTAAATAATATTCTATTTCAGGAAAATTGATTGGTTAATTTTTCGCTTAAAGCGAAAAAAACTTCTCCCGATTTTACCTCAAGAAAGGCGATTTTTAGGTGTAAAATCCCGATTTTTTATTTAAACTTTCTAATAATAGGCTTTCAACAAAAAGAGGACCATAAAATTCAATTAATTACAAATCAGAGTTTTTTATGAACAAAAAGTTTTTAATTAAATCTTTTTTGTTCAACTTAGAGGTTATCAACTAACCAAAAAGTAATTATGAAGAACTTTACTTTTGTCTTATTCCTCCTCTTTTCAATTTATAATTCAACCGCACAAATCGTTTCCGGAAAAGTAACAGATGCTGCAGGAATGCCCTTTCCCGGCGTCTCTATTATTATTGAAAAAAATAACACAGGCACTACTACAGATTTTGACGGTAATTACCAGATAAACGCTACTCCTTCTGATATTTTGAAATTTACATATATCGGGATGAAATCACAGGAAATCGCTGTGGGACGGCAAAAAACGATAAATGTTGTACTGCAGGAAGATACCCAGCAACTTAACGAAGTTGTTGTAACTGCACTTGGTATTAAAAAGGAAAAACGATCTGTAGGTTATGCTGTACAGGAAATAGGTAGCGATGAGCTTACGCGAAACAGCAACAACGATGTTTTAAGTGGGATTCAGGGCAAAGTCGCCGGAGTAACAATAAATTCTACCAGTGGTGCTGCAGGAGCGGGTTCTAGTATTATAATACGTGGAATTACATCCTTAAATCCTTCCGCAAATAATCAGCCTTTATTTGTAGTTGATGGTATCCCAATAAGTAACGAGAGTCCTACAGGTAGCGTTTTACCCAGTACAGGTTCTAATGCTCCGTCATCATCAGAGCAATTCTCTTTTACTAACCGCAGTGCAGATCTTAACCCCAATGATATTGAAAGCGTATCTATACTAAAAGGTCCGGCAGCTACTGCTTTGTATGGCGTACGAGCCGCTAACGGGGTTGTCGTCATTACAACAAAGAAAGGAGCCAGCGGTGAGATGACATTTAATCTAAAAAGTACAGTTGGTTTTAACGAAGTAAGTAAAACTCCTGATGTGCAGAAGACTTGGCGAGAAGGACGTGCCGGTGAAATTGTTTCTGTACCCAACATTAATTCGCCTACAGGTTACGATTATTTAAATGGGAATACATTCGGTTTTTGGTCTCTGGGACCGAAATATGCCCCAAATGAACCGATTTATGACAATTTTAGGGATTTATTTAGAAAAGGATATCAGTCTACAAATTCTTTCAGTTTAAGTGGCGGTGGCGATAGCTACACCTATTTTGGCTCACTTTCTCGCTCTGATGAAGAAGGGATTGTACCTAATACAGATTATGATCGTACTACCATAAAACTTTCCGGGACGGTAAACATCACAGATAAATTTAGCATAGAACCTTCTTTTTCTTACATATATTCTGATGGTAGATTGCCTAATGGTGGCGATAAATCAATTATGAGTTCGCTTTCTTACTGGTCACCTACTATAGACGTGAATGATTATTTATTACCCGATGGAACTGAGAAAAACTATACCGCCGGCGTTGCTGATAACCCGCGTTATTTTGCTGAAGTTAGTTATTTAGACAGCAAAGTAAACCGCATTCTGTCTAATATGAAACTGAACTATCAAATCGCAGATTGGGTTACGGTTCAATATCAATTAGGTATAGATAATTACCACGATGAGCGCTACAGATTTGTGCCGCCTGATATAGATCCTGGTTCTGCTACAGGCGGTTTTATTGTGAACGAAGGTTTAAATTATAACGAAATAACATCTAATCTTTTTGTGACTTTTGATAGGAAGATCAACGAAGATCTTAAAGCTACTTTACTGCTGGGAAATCAAATTTCAGATATTGAATCAAAACGACTTACTAATCGCGCAGAAGGTCTCAATCCTGACAATCTCAACGCATACGATGAAGCAACAAATTATTTTAATGACATAGGCGGGAGCGAAAGAAAAATTGTAGGTGTATTTGGTGATCTTCGGCTTGATTATAAACGCACACTTTATCTTAACGCCACAGGAAGAAATGATTGGTCTTCTACCCTACCCAAAGAGAACAGAAGCTTTTTCTATCCTTCTGTAAGTTTGAGTTACGTACTTTCTCAAACCCTTCAGGACACAGGTACTCTACCAGATTTTTTAAGTTATGCAAAGCTAAGAGCCTCATACGCAGAAGTTGGTAAAGATGCGCCACCGTATGTGGGTGTTTATTATGACAGACCTTCTAATTTTCCTTATGGTGATATTGATGGGTATTCCCGCGATAGTCAGGGAGGTTCGGCAGTTTTAAAACCAGAACGTACAACTTCGTATGAGTTTGGTGGCGAATTCAGATTCTTTAATAACCGTTTTGGTTTTGATGTAACGTATTACAAACAAGATAGTAAAGACCAGATCCTGCCGGTTCCGGTAGCTCAATCTTCCGGATATGATACGTTTGTACTTAATGCCGGTGAGATTGAAAATAAAGGTATAGAAGCTTTAGTAAATATAACCCCCATAAAAACCAATGATTTTCAATGGGATATCACCTTAAACTGGTCAAAAGTTGATGCAGAAGTACTTTCTCTACCTGCAGGTATAGACGAGATTATTTTCGCTGATAGCGGTTTTGCAGGTATAGTTTCTAAACTTCAGGTAGGCGGCGCTCCAGGTGACCTCTTTGGTTATACCTGGGCTTATGATGATGCAGGCAACAGAATAATAGGTGATGATGGCTTTCCGCACGTAGTTGCCGGTAGTCCGTCAGATCTGGTAAAAGTAGGAAATGCGATGCCAGATTGGTTAGGAAGTATTGGCAGTACAATAAGCTATAAAGATTTGTCTCTTTCATTTTTATTTGAACGAAAGGAAGGCGGGGAAATATATGATTCTGGTCAACGCAACAGCATACGTAACGGTGTGGTTGCTATTACCGAACAACGGGAAGACGGCGTGATTCTAGACGGCGTCCTTGCTGATGGCACACCAAACAATATTCCTGTAAATATTGATGAGAATTATTACCGCAGTTCTGATATTTATAACCGTGCTGCAGAGATTCTTGTTGAGGATGCTTCCTGGTGGCGCCTGCGCAATGTGACTTTATCTTATAGTTTACCCAACAGAATACTTGATCAAATCCCATTTAACAGGGTAACATTTAGCTTTACGGGAACTAATTTGTGGATTGATACACCATTTAGAGGTTACGACCCTGAAGGAAGCCAGTTTAGCGCGGGAACTAACGCCTATGGTTTTACCGGACTCAATATTCCGAATACCAGATCGTATCTCTTTGGTGTAAACCTAAATTTTTAGACTATGAAAACCTTTAAATATATATTTATCATATTCGGTATCACAGCATCTTTAGTGGCCTGCGATGATTATCTGGGCGATAATGTTGATCCTAATAAAGAGCAGACAGATGCGATTGCTCCGGCAGACATGCTGCCCACATCTATCTATTATACATCTTCGGGATTCTATCAGGTTGCATCAAGCATGTGTCAAATTTCGCAACAGCTTGCCTCTTATTTTCAACCTGGTGCAGATACGCAGGAGGAAACTCAAATAGCAGGCGCATGGAGTTCTATTTATTTACAGGCTCTGCCAGACATATATACTCTCGCTGATAAAGCTGAAAGTGAGAACGCCTCACATTATTTGGGAATTGCAAAAGTATTACAAGCGGCTAATTTGGGTTTGGCAACTGACCAATGGGGTGATGTTCCGGCTTCTATGGCGACAATGGGTGAAGGAGATTTTACACCTTCATTTGATCCACAAGAGCAAATTTATGATCAAATAAATACTTTGCTCGATGATGCTATTAGCCTCCTGGGAGCCAGTGATAGTTCTGGGATGACTCCCGGAAGTGATGATCTTATTTACGGCGGTGATACGGCAAAATGGATTAAAGCAGCTTATTTCTTAAAAGCCAGATATGCCATTCATTTAAGCGAAATTGATCAAAGTGCAGCTGTTTCTCAGGCATTAAGTGCAATACCAAACGCGTTCTCTTCAAACGCCGATGATTTTCAACTGGTTTATAACACTCGAAATTTCAACTTATGGAACAGTGGCGTTGTTCTTCCTAACAATACCGGAAACTTTTCCGTTTTAGCTTCAGATCAACTCATTAGTTTAATGAACGGTTCTGCAATCCCATTCTCTTCTATAGAAATAGACCCAAGATTGCCAAAAATTGTGACTATTGGTGATGACGACGACGAATATCTGGGTGCCATAAATGGTTCTGGCGGGGTACATGAATTTGGTGATCCTAACATAAGTGCAAATACAAATCTGGGTGCAGATAATTATTATTCGTCTCAAACAGCTCCTATTGTGATGGGAAGTTATGCCGAATTAAAATTTATTCAGGCAGAAGCATTATTTCTTCAGAATGGCGGCACCTCAACGTCTGTTGGAGCGACCGCTGCTGCTTACACCGCTTACGTGGAAGGTATTCAGGCAAATATGGATAAATTGGGAGTTTCTGCCAGTGACAGTGCTGCTTATATGACCGATGCTTCTGTAGATGTAGGCGCTGGTAATCTTACAATGGCTTTGATCATGAGAGAGAAATTTATTGCCACTTTTCTAAATCCCGAATCGTTTGTCGATCTAAGAAGGTATGACTTTGATCCTGCGGTATTCATTGGTTTGGAATTACCCGAAAATCATAACGCTGCTCTTAACGGCCAGTGGATACGAAGAGCGCAATATCCCTCTTCTGAACAAACTCGAAACGGTGATGAAGTCAATGCCGTTATTAAACCTATTGACGAAGGCGTCTGGTGGGATGCAGATTAGAATTGATTTATAAGAGTAGCGAGCTTATCGATATCTACAGGCGTATGTCCTGCTGAAATGACTATTTTATTGACAACAGGAGAATCTTCCTGTGGGTAAGCAAAACTGGTTGCTATTATACCATTATCGGCCATAAAGAGGGATAAACCGGTGTTTTTATGGCTAAAAACGGGATGATTTTTTAACTGCACGAATTGATCGAGATTCTTGCATTTGGTTTTGAACCACAAAATGTTTTCCTGTAATTTTTTTCGCTGCTGCGAAAAAATAGCCTGTGATTGCAACAAAGTAGCAATATTTGCAGGAGAAGCCGGACTACCGCCACCAAAAACCACTGTGTTTTTTAATTCGTCAATTCTCTTTTTTGTACCTAGGATAGCACCTGCAGAAATGCCGAGACTTTTACCCAGTGAAAAACAAACCAGCAGCTCTTTAGGGTTAAGACCTTTTAGATATTTATAAACACCACCGCCCTCCTCGCCTATTATTCCTATACCGTGAGAATCATCTGCAATTAGAATTACCTCATCTAGCGGAAGCGTTTTTAGTCCGGTAAAATCAGGATAATTGAGTCCACTGAATTCTATAGCATCAAGCAAAACAACAGGTTGAACTTTTGAATTGGTTTCAGTATGATTTCTCAATGCTAGATTCAGGCTTTCATAATCACTGTATTCTACAATGTTAGAATTATAGAGCGCAGAATGTGTATGTGGCGCATAAAACAATTTGTAATCAGGATTTTCAAAATGTCCTGCAACGAGTTGGCCTGCCAAATATCCCGATGACAAAGTAACAGCAGCCTCAGCGCCGGTAATTTTTGCTAAGTAATTTTCAGCCTCCTCATAGATAGAAAATTGCACATTTGACTTTCGAGAAGCGCCATAATTGGTTCCATACTTTCTTATATTTTCGATAAGAATTTCCTGAAAATCGGTATTGTATTGCAAACCTAAATAGGAAGTTCCACCAAAGTACAGATAAGTTTTCCCATTAATTAAAACCTCTCGTCCCGGGAATGTATCTATAAAATTTATCATTCCCATAACGTAATTCCGCTACCGCCAATTTCCGAGAAGATCACTTTACCGTCACTTTCTATCTTGACTCCACTTGCGATATCTTCTTTCAGCAGCATTGCACCATCCATATCAACAAAATCCAGTTGTGGCAACAGTTGAGCAATTGCCGAAATGCCCACAGTACTTTCTGTCATGCAACCCACCATTACTTTTAAACCTAGTTTTTTGGCTCTTTTAATCATGCGCAACGCTGGTGTTAATCCGCCACATTTAGTGAGCTTTATATTTATACCATCGAAATAGGGAGCGCACTTCTCAACATCATGTTCTACAATGCAACTTTCATCTGCAATAACTGGTAAAGCACATTTCGTTTTTAAAACCTGCATTCCGTCCCAATTATCAGCTTTAAGTGGTTGCTCCAGAAATTCTACTCCCAAATCCTTAAGTTTTATGGCATTTTCTACAGCTTCTTCCGGTTGCCAGGCACAATTTGCATCTACTCTAAAAACAGCATCGGTGTGTTTTCTAAGTTCTTCTATTATTTGCACATCTTCATGAGTACCCAATTTCACTTTATAAATGGGCCATGGTTTTTCTTTCATTTTAGCAACCATTTTTTCAATAGAATCCAGACCAATGGTATAGTTAGTGACAGGATATTTTTCGTTAGAAGTTTTCCAAATTTCATACAAAGGTTTTTCCTGAAGTTTGCCATACAGATCATGAGCCGCAAGGTCTAAAGCGCAAATGCTAAAGTTGCTTAATTTTTTTTCGATCAAAAAGTCATGAAAAATCTCCGGAGTTGTAAACGGAAAACTCTCAATTAACGGCCTTATCGCTTCTATTTCCTGCTCCATACTTTCAAACGTGATCTCGTAATAGGGATTAGAAGTGGCTTCACCGTATCCGGTTTTTCCGTCTAGCGAAAGACAGGCTATTAAAGTATCCTGAAAGTCATGCGATTCACGCGAAATGGTAAAAGTATGTTTTAATGGAAGTACGTATTTCTTAAGCTGAAGCTGCATATTTTGATTTTAGACTAAGATATTGAATCCATAACTATTTGTGCGGCGAACTCACTACAATTTGCATGTAATATTAATTTATAAAGACAATCATTTAAACAAATAGTAATTTTGAAAAAGCATAACTCAAATTGGCTAACAATGAATGAAGATCTGAAAGCATACGCCCACCTTTTTGAAAATGAATTGTTAGAAGAAATAAGTGAAGTAGGTTTACAAAAACATGTAGCTGAAGGTGAAAAACTTATGGAAATAGGCCAATATGTAACTGCGATGCCGTTACTAATTTCTGGAGCGATCAAAATATTGCGAGAAGATAAAGAGGGTGATGAACTTCTGCTTTACTTCCTTGAAAAAGGCGATACTTGTGCCATGACCCTAAGTTGCTGCATGGGCCAAACAAAAAGTGAGATACGCGCAATCGCAGAATTAGATACAGAATTGATTATGATCCCCATTCAAAAAATGGAAGAATGGACGGCAAAATATAAGAGTTGGCGCAATTTTGTTTTTGAAAGTTATCACACCCGCCTCATGGAAATGCTTGACACAATTGACAGCATCGCCTTTTTAAATATGGATGAACGGCTCCTGAAATACCTCAGCGACAAAGTTAAGATCACAAAAGACAACGTAATTAACAGCACGCATCAGGATATCGCTTATGAACTGCATACTTCTCGTGTTGTGATCTCCAGGTTGCTAAAGGCACTTGAAAACAGAGGCAAGATACAATTACACCGCAACAAAATAGAAGTCCTGTTTTAATCTACAGAACTTACATTTTTTAGAGGTTCATAATTTTTTGCCATATTTATACTTTGTAACCTTTGTTACTGCAAAAGCTTTGCAAGGCATATACTTTTGTGCTATAAATTATGATATGGAAGTAACAGCAATACTGGGTTATATTGGGGCTTTATTTATTGGGCTTGTATTGGGACTTATTGGCGGTGGCGGCTCTATTCTTACCGTTCCTATCTTAGTTTATCTTCTGGCACTTAATCCGGTGGTGGCGACTGCTTACTCATTATTTGTTGTTGGCTCTTCTTCGCTCGTAGGTGCTGTGCAGAACATGCAAAAGGGTTTAGTTAAATATAAAGTTGCCGCAGTTTTTGCTCTACCCGCGTTTATCGCGGTCTATATAACCAGACGTTATCTGGTACCTGCAATTCCTGATGTATTATTCAGTTTCAATTCTATTACCGTAACAAAAGATATTGGGATCATGGTATTTTTTGCAATCGTAATGATACTTGCTTCTTATGCTATGATCAAAAACAATAAGAAGAAAAAGGAGTGTGTAGATTGTAAAATGAATTATCCTATCATTCTCATTTACGGGCTATTTATTGGTATAATTACGGGGATTTTAGGCGCTGGAGGCGGATTTTTAATAATACCCGCTTTAGTTTTACTTGCCGGTTTACCTATGAAAGAAGCTGTGGCGACTTCTTTATTAATAATAGCAGTTAATTCACTTATCGGTTTTTTGGGAGACGTGCAAAATCTTACCATCGATTGGGCTTTCTTAGGCATTTTTACAGGTATTTCAATTATTGGGATCTTTTTAGGTATTTGGCTCAATAAATTTATTGACGAAAGTAAATTGAAGAAAATCTTTGGGTGGTTTGTGCTATTAATGGGTATTTATATTATCTATAAAGAGTTGATATAATGAAAAAGTCCTGAGTTTATTACTCAGGACTCATAAGTATTTTCTATGTGAATAGAATTTAAGCAGGTACACTGTCTTGCTCTTCCAGAATACCCTCTTTAGTTAAATCTTGCCAGAATGCTTCTGGTATTTCTACGTCAAAAGCAGCAATGTTTTGTTTTACCTGATCTGGTTTGCTGGCTCCTGCCAATACGGTTGAAACTGCTTCTGGCGCATATGAGAATTGCAAAGAAGCATCTACAAGGTCTACATTATGCTTTTTAGCTATACGCCTGGCTGTTTCATAACGCTCTTTGATATCATCTGGCATTTTACCCCAGTAATTGTAGCGTCCCTTACCTGCCAATAATCCTGCATTAAAAGGTGCTGCAATTATAAGATCTGCATCGCTGTTCTCGATGGCAGGCAATAATTTTTCTTTAGCCTCTTTATGTTCTACTATAGAATATTGAATTGCACATAAGAATATATCAGGATCTGCAACCTCCAGAGTTCTCAAAATAGGTTCTATGGTATTTACTCCCAGTCCCCATCCTTGTATAAGACCTTCATCTCTCATTTTAGACAATTCTGGCATTGCACCATTTTTGGCGATCTCAAACTGCTTTTCCCATCCTCCTGGCAAATCTTCATCGTTATCTGGTGACAAATCATGTATAAAAACATAGTCCAGTCGCTCTACTCCTAATCGCTGCAGACTGTCTTCTATAGATCTACGCACACCCTCTGCGGTATAATCGTATCTATAGGCAAAAGGTGAAGGTTCATTCCACATAGATTCAGGAACATCTTTAGTAGGGTATAAAATGCGCCCCACTTTTGAAGAAAGCAAATATTCTTCGCGCTTCTTGTTGTGTAAAAAATGACCGAATCTTCTTTCGCTCAGCCCAAAGCCGTAAAAAGGAGAAGTATCATAATACCTTACCCCTGCTTCCCAGGCTGCTTCCAGCGTTTCTTCTGCCTGTTTGTCTGTCACGACCTCAAAGCAATTGCCTATTGGCACGCCACCAAGTCCGTACTTATGTTCTGCTCCTAATTTTGTCTTTTTCATAGTTGGATATTTTTTAGGTTTGTCCATTAAAATTAAGGACAAAAACGTCGATAAAAGAGTATTTATCTGGCTATAACAAAACTGTAACATTACATAACCCTGCAGAAGGTATTGTTTCTATAATCAACTTTTAAATTGTTAAATAATTCTATTTTTGCAAAACTAAAATGAGAACTCTTGTCTAAATACTTCAATATAATAATAGACTCTTTTGTAGGGTACTTCTATTATCTTATTGATGAGATCACAAACCCGTCATGGACCAACTATTTCTATTGGCTCCTGGCACTCTCAATTCTGGTTTTTCTTATTGAGATAATCTTACCCTGGCGCACAAAACAACCCATTTTTAGAAAGGGGTTTTGGCTTGATGCTTTTTACATTCTTTTCAATTTCTTTTTATTTTCTCTCGTAGGTTATAATGCGATTTCTAATGTAGGAGTCGAGGTTTTTAATGATTTTCTGGCGATTTTTGGTGTGGAGAATATAGTCGCATTTCACGTAAATACGCTTCCGGTATGGTCGCAGTTGCTTATTATGTTTATCATTGCCGACTTTATACAATGGAATGTGCACCGCATGTTGCACCGTGTTCCCTGGATGTGGAAGTTTCACCAGATACACCATAGTGTTAAAGAAATGGGATTTGCTGCGCAGTTCCGTTTTCACTTTATGGAAACTATTATCTATAAATCTATACAGTACATTCCGCTGGCCATGATAGGTTTTGGTATTGAGCAATTTTTTGTAATTCATATGCTCGCCGTTTTCATAGGTCATTTAAATCATGCCAATGTAAATTGGAATTATGGCAAGTTGAGATATATTTTTAACAATCCAAACATGCACATCTGGCATCACGCAAAAGAATTACCACCTAATCATAAATACGGTATGAACTACGGTTTAAGCCTGAGTATTTGGGATTACTTGTTTGGCACAGCTTACGTTCCTGAAAGCGGTAGAAATATAGAAATAGGTTTTAGTGGAGATGAGAATTTCCCCAAAGACTTCAAGAACCAGCTTACCTACCCTTTTAAAAAACAAAACTGAAATAATAGCAATCTGTAACTAAAGTTACTGTGGCATACACATAACCACAATATTTTTGCTCTAAAGAATAAAACTTACATCATGTTGATAAAACAATTTGAATATAAACCGTTATCGCACTACTCTTACGCAATTATTAGTGAGGGCCAGATGGCACTTGTAGATCCAGAGCGTGATCCCATGCAGTACTACGCTTTCGCGGAAGCGCACAACGCAGAGATAGTAGCGATTTTTGAAACGCACCCGCATGCAGATTTTGTAAGTGCGCATTTGCAAATACAAAAAGAAACCGGAGCAACTATTTACGCAAGTAAATTATTAGGAGCAGATTATGAGCATACCTCTTTTGACGATGGTTCATCTTTAAAAATGGGAAATGTTACTTTTAAAGGAATAAATACTCCCGGGCATTCACCAGACAGTATTACTATTGTGGCAGAAGATGGTGATCGCACAGCTTTATTTACTGGTGATACCTTATTCATAGGCGATGTAGGCCGCCCTGATTTACGTGAAAACGCAGGCAATATGCGAGCAAAACGTCTTGAACTTGCAAAAGAAATGTATAAAAGCATTACGACGAAGTTTAATGATCTGCCTGATGAATCTTTGATCTATCCTGCTCATGGTGCGGGAAGTCTATGTGGTAAGAACCTGAGTGCAGATTCTTCTAGTACTTTAGGCAATGAGCGCATGGGCAACTGGGCTTTTAAAGATCAAACCGAACAGGAATTTATTGATACTATACTAGACTCACAGCCATTCATCCCTCATTATTTTGGTTTTGATGTTGATATCAATAAAACCGGTGCACAAAATTTAAATGAAAGCATCGCCGGCATTCCGCTTCAAGTAAATATTGACGAAGTAGGGCAAGGTTTATTGGTTATAGATACCCGTGATGAGGCCCATTTTAAAACCACACATTTACCGGGAAGCATCAATATAATGGCAGTTTCAGATACTGCAAAATTTGAAACCTGGTTAGGATCTATCGTTCAGCCTAAAGAAGAATTTGTTCTTGTGGTAGACAGCATAGAGAACGCCTGGAAATTACTTAATCGCGCAGCGAAAATAGGTTATGAATCTCAAATAAAACTGGTAGCAACTCTTAAGGATGAAAAGATCGTTTCTTCAGATAATTTTGAGTTAGATTCTTTTAAAGAAAATCCCGATTCATATACAATCATAGATATTCGCAATCCCAGCGAGACTGAAGAAGGAAAATTCTTTAAGAATGCCATAACTATCCCGTTAAATGAGCTACGGGAAAAAACAGATGAAATATCCACAGACAAGCCAATCGTCGTGCATTGTGCAGGTGGTTATCGCAGTGCGGCAGGAAGCAGTATTGTAGACAAAGCAATAGATAAAGTTCCTGTTTACGACCTTAGTGAGAACGTAAAACAGTTTAGCTAGAACATTTAAAATACTCTTGATGAAAGCAGTTGTAGAACTACCCTAAAAAGTAGCGATATAACTGCTTTTTTTATGCATTTTTAGCTGGTTTTACACCTTTAAAAATCGGTTAATTCGGGCATAAAATCGTACATTTACAGGACAAAACCTCCTATCATGGATGTAGAAATACTCGCCAGAATCCAGTTTGCTTTTACTATTGCATTTCATTACATCTACCCGCCTCTTAGTATAGGTTTGGGACTTATAATGGTGATCTTTGAAAGCCTTTATGTACGCACTAAAAAAGATGATTATCATATTCTTGCCCGCTTCTGGACAAAAATATTTGCCCTAACTTTTGGTATTGGTGTAGTTACTGGTATTGTGATGGAATTTGAGTTTGGGACTAACTGGGCAACTTATTCCCGCTATGTAGGTGATATCTTTGGCAGCGCACTGGCTGCAGAAGGTATATTTGCTTTCGCTCTTGAGAGCGGTTTTCTGGGCGTTCTTCTTTTTGGGTGGAATCGTGTGAAACCTTGGGTGCATCTTGTTTCTACTGTAGGTGTATTTCTGGGCTCTATGTTCTCTGCCGTCTGGATAGTTGTTGCAAATAGCTGGCAACAAACGCCCGCGGGTTACCACATTGTGGGTCACGGTATGCAGGTGCGTGCAGAAATAACAGATTTCTGGGCAATGGTTTTTAATCCGTCAAGTATGGATAGACTTATACATGTGTGGTTAGGTGCGTTTTTATCTGGTGCTTTTCTTATTCTTAGTGTTCATGCCTATTATTTATTAAAAGGCAGGTACGTGAAGATCTCAAAAATGGCTTTTAAAATATCTCTAGTCGCTGCAACTGTATTCTCTTTAGCGCAGTTACTGGCCGGTCACAGGTCTGCAGATGGTGTGGGTGAAAATCAACCGGCAAAACTAGCTGCACTTGAAGGTCATTTTGAAGCAAATGCTCCGGCAGATATGTATTTATTTGGCTGGGTAGATAAAGAAAATCAGGAAGTGACAGGTGTTGGTATTCCCGGCGGACTTTCATTTTTAGTCAAACAGGACTTTAAAGCACCAGTTACCGGTCTTAATGCCTTTCCTGAAGATGAACGGCCTTCGCAAATAAATGCTGTATTTCAGTTTTATCATATTATGATCGCTATAGGTATGTTTCTCATTTTTATTACCCTTTATGCCAGTTTTCAATGGTGGCGTGGTAAATTGTTTGACAAACGATGGCTGCTTTGGGTTTTTGTCTTTACAGCCCTTTTACCACAAATAGCCAACCAGGTGGGTTGGTTTGCTGCAGAGATGGGACGACAGCCCTGGGTGGTTTATGGCTTACTTAGAACCTCTGAAGCTTTTTCACAGGCGGTTTCTGCAAATCAGATCGTATTTTCTTTAATTCTGTTTTTATTGGTCTACAGTCTGCTTTTTGTACTTTTTGTATATCTTTTAAACAAAAAAATAAAACATGGTCCTTATGATGAGGAAGATGACAACGATAGACCACATACCCGCGAAATGACAGAAATGCTAACCGGAAATTAAGAATTATGGCTACTTTTTTAGGTATAGATTATCCCACGTTATGGTTTCTTGTAGTTGGTGCCCTTTTCTCAGGTTATGCTATATTAGATGGTTTTGACTTTGGCGCAGGAGCCTGGCATCTCTTTTTTAAAAAGGAAGAAAGCAGGCGTATTGCATTAAATGCAGTAGGTCCTGTTTGGGATGGTAATGAGGTTTGGCTCGTGATAGGCGGTGGAGCTTTATTTGCAGGTTTTCCCGTGATGTATGCAAGTCTGTTCAGTTCTATGTATATCCCGTTTATGCTTTTTCTGCTTTTTATAATCTTTAGGGCGATTTCTATTGAATTTAGAGGCAAAGAAGAAATGAAATGGTGGCGCAGAATTTGGGATATAAGCTATAGTGTTAGCAGTATCATGCTGGCATTTTTACTGGGAGTTATTTTAGGAAATATACTTTTAGGTATCGCTATTGGCGAAAATTTTGACTATGAAGGTGGTCCTTTCTTTGAGTTTCTAAATCCGTATGCATTAATGACAGGCATAACTACACTTGCCCTTTTTATGTCTCACGGTGCTATATATCTTTTACTTAAAACCGAAGGCAGATTATTTGCAAAACTCACAAAACTACTCAAGAAAGGAATGATCTTTTTTATGGTAAGTTTCGGTATTACCACTTTGTACACCCTTCTTTATATTCCGCATTTATCTGACGATTTTCGCAGTAATCCGGTGCTTTTTATAGTGCCTTTGCTTACTTTTTTAAGCATTGCAAACGTGCCCCGACTGGCCAATAAGAAAAAATACTCTTTAGCTTTCTTCTTCTCTTCGGTCACAATAAGTCTATTGCTTGTGCTTGTAGCTATAGAACTCTATCCTACCCTTCTTTTTTCAACTATAGATTATGATTACAGCATTAATGTGTATAATGCAGCAGCATCAGACAAATCGTTAGGGATCATGTTGCTATTTGTGGCTATTGGAGGTCCTTTGGTATTGAGTTATACCTTTTTTGTTTATCGTACTTTTAGAGGAAAGGTAAAGCTTGATGATCATAGTTATTAAGGTTGAATTACTTTCGTAACATATGTTACTGTAAGCTCTCTCAATTTCTCTTTTATTTGCATCAAAATTTAAAATATGGAATGGATCACTAATCCCTGGCCTTGGTATGTTTCCGGGCCGTTAATAGCTTTAGTTATGTTTCTCCTGCTTTTTGTAGGAAAACAATTTGGTATGTCTTCTAACCTCCGCACACTTTGTTCTGCCACAGGTGCAGGAAGAGCTGCAGAGTTCTTTAGGTTTGACTGGAAAAAAGAACGGTGGAATTTAATTGTAATTGTAGGAGCCGCAATAGGCGGGTTTTTAGCCTCGCATTATCTTTCAGACAATACAGTTGTTATTGCAGATGATGTTGTTGTGAAATTACAGGGTTATGGTATTGAGAGTGCCGGCAAAGCTTACCTGCCCACAGAGATATTTAGTATTGCAGCTTTATCTAGTCCTAAGGTTCTTGCAATTTTGATAATAGGCGGATTCTTAGTTGGTTTTGGTGCGCGCTACGCAGGTGGTTGCACATCGGGTCACGCCATCTCAGGCTTAAGTAATTTGCAACTGCCATCACTAATAGCGGTTATAGGTTTCTTTATAGGTGGTCTCGTAATGATTCACCTTATTTATCCCCTAATATTTTAAACGATGAAAACACTGGTATATTTAGTTATAGGTATCTTTTTTGGAATAATCATGTATAAATCTGAAGCCGCGTCCTGGTTTCGCATTTATGAAATGTTTGAGTTTGGATCTTTTCACATGTACGGCATAATGGGCTCTGCCCTAATTATTGGTGTGCTGGGCGTTCAAATAATTAAGAGATTTAAAATAAAAGCAATTGGAGGACACGAGATGTCTTTAAAACCCAAGAAAATGGGTTTCTCACGCTACATGCTGGGCGGAATAATATTTGGTTTAGGATGGGCACTGGCAGGTGCATGCCCGGGACCAATGTATGTACTTACAGGTGCAGGTTATATTTCTATAATGATTGTTGTAGTTGCTGCCATAGCGGGAACTTTTGTCTACGGTCTGGTTAAAGATAAATTACCACACTAAAGAATTAAACATATTTTAAAAAGCCCTTATTATAAAAAATAAGGGCTTTTTTCATTTGCAACTATATTAACTTCATTGCTCATTAATTTTTCAACTTAGTGCGAAATTGACATTATTAACTTGAAATAAATTCATTATTTTTAAATAAGTTTATAAATTCTTATAAGTTCATAATCAACCGCGGTCAAAAATTTTGCTTATAGATAACAGTTTTGATCGATTAACTCTAAAAATTTTAAAGATGATTGCTGAATTTGAAATGCGTCAGGATAAAAGCATAAGTTATCAGGAAGCCGGTATTTATGAAAATACCAGATTTGAGAAAATTCATAATGTCATTTTTGACAATTCAAATGAAGCTTCGGTTATTGTTGCGCGAGAGATAGCGACCTTAATAAGAAAGAAGAATGCAGCCGGTAAAGTTTGTGTCCTGGGTTTGGCAACCGGTTCTTCGCCTATTAAGGTTTATGAAGAGCTTGTACGCCTGCACAAAGAAGATGGTTTAAGCTTTAAGAATGTGGTGACTTTTAATCTTGATGAGTACTACCCCATGTCGCCGCAGCATGCGCAAAGCTATCACTACTTTATGCATCAGCATCTTTTTGATCATATAGACATTGATGAAGACAATATAAATATCCCACACGGGCAGGTACCTGCAGATCAGATTTTAGAATTCTGTGTAAACTATGAGCAGAAAATTAAAAAATTGGGCGGATTAGATTTTCAGTTGTTGGGTATAGGTCGTACCGGTCACATAGGTTTTAATGAGCCGGGGTCACATTACAACTCACGTACCAGACTTATAACCTTAGATCATTTAACGCGCACTGATGCTTCTCCTGCTTTTCTTGGTTTAGAAAATGTACCAAAAAAGGCAATAACGATGGGCATACAGACGGTTTTGGAAGCAAAACGCATCGTGCTTCTCGCCTGGGGACAAAATAAAGCCGAAATTGTAAAAGAAGCTATAGAAGGCAACATAACCGCTCAGGTTCCTTCAACTTATTTACAAGGTCATAAGAACACAACCTTTGTTATAAATACAGAAGCAGCTGCAGATCTTACACGTATTAAAACTCCATGGCTTGTTGGCACCTGTGACTGGACGCCAGAGCTTACCAGAAAAGCTGTTGTTTGGCTTTGCGATATAACTCAGAAATCTATTCTGAAACTTACAGATAAAGATTATAACGATAACGGTATGGAAGGTCTTCTTACTTTAGAAGGCTCATCTTACGAACTCAATATTAAAATGTTCAACCGTTTGCAGCATACAATTTCGGGATGGCCCGGCGGTAAACCCAATGCTGAAGACACAAAACGACCAGAACGGTCAGAACCTGCTAAAAAACGGGTATTAATATTTAGTCCGCACCCTGATGACGATGTGATATCTATGGGAGGCACTTTTGACCGACTAGTAGAACAGGGTCATGAAGTACACGTGGCTTACCAGACATCTGGCAATATTGCTGTTTCTAATGATCACGCCCTTACCTATGCAGAAGTTGCAGCTGCAATGACCCCGGGAAGTGACTGCTATCAGAATATAATTAAGCACATCAAGAAAAGTGAGAAATTTGCTGTAGATGATCCCGTCGTTCGTCAATTAAAGGGAATCATTAGACAAAAAGAATCTATAGGAGCCACGCGATATTTAGGTATACCAGATAAGCAAGCGCACTTTCTTAATCTTCCTTTTTATGAAACAGGTGGTATCAAGAAAAATCCGTTAGGAGAAGAAGATATTGCTATCATGTGCGATCTTATTGAAGAAATTAAACCGCACCAGATTTATGCTGCCGGGGATCTCGCAGATCCGCATGGCACTCATAAAGTATGTCTTGATGCGCTATTTCAGGCATTAGCCAGACTTAAAAAAGAGCCATACATGAGTGATTGCTGGGTTTGGTTATATCGAGGTGCATGGCATGAATGGGGAATGCACGAGATAGATATGGCGGTACCTATGAGTCCAGATCAGGTTTTACGCAAGCGAAAAGCTATATTTTATCACCAGTCACAAAAAGATGGGGTTATGTTTCAGGGGGACGACTCCAGAGAATTCTGGGTACGTGCAGAAGAACGTAATAAAGAGACAGCTACTAAATACCACAAGCTGGGTCTGGCAGATTATGCTGCTATTGAAGCTTTTAAAAGGCATTTTTATTAGTAGCTCCCCTGCAAGAAATTAAAATCAGGATATTGCCTTCAGTTTGCTAAATTTGCCGCAAACGAGACTTATGCTTATAATGGGAATTGCCGGTGGTACGGGCAGTGGTAAAACAACAGTTGTAAACCAGATTGTGCATGAACTTCCGGAAGGTGAAGTGACTGTGATATCACAAGATTCATATTACAGAGACACATCACATCTTAGTTATGACGAGCGTATCAAAATAAATTTTGATCATCCCAGAGCTATTGATTTTGAGTTACTTTGTTCACATCTTGAAGATCTAAGAGCAGGTAAAACAATAGAGCAGCCTGTTTATTCTTTCGTTAAGCATAATCGCACAAAAGATACAGTAATTACGCATCCGCGAAAGGTTGTCATCGTAGAAGGAATTCTTATACTCACACATCCTGAAATACGAGACCTTTTTGACATTAAAATATTTGTTCACGCAGATTCTGATGAACGCTTAATACGTCGCTTAAAGCGCGATATAGCAGAGCGTGGCCGTGATCTTGATGAGGTTTTAAATCGTTACCAGACGACATTAAAACCTATGCATCAACAATTTATAGAACCCACAAAAGAGTTTGCAGATCTTATAATACCTAACAACAGATATAATACAGTAGCTGTTGATATCGTTCGTACTATAATCAATCAACGTCTTGCCTAAAACAATGGGGATCAAAAAACTGAAAGAGAAGAGATGGTTCAGGATCTTGAGCAACAAATATGTGCTCATTCTTGTTATTTTCTCGATCTGGATGTTCTTTTTTGATGCCAATTCATGGTTTATTCATAAAGAATTAAACGATGAGATTGATAAATTAGAAGGCAATAAGGTTTATTTTCTCAAAGAGATCACTTCAGATAAAGAGCAGATACAAAGCTTAAAAGATACTGAAGAACTGGAGCGGTTTGCAAGAGAAGAGTATTTTATGAAAAAGGATAATGAAGAAATTTACATCATAGAATATGAAGACAGCCTTAAAAATGAGAATTAACTATGAGTAAATCCCTGTTTTCTGAATTTGATACCGTCTCTGCTAAAGCCTTTAAACAAAAGATTCAGTACGATCTTAAAGGTGCAGATTATAATAAGACTTTGGTATGGAATACAGAAGAAGGTATTGATGTAAAGCCCTTTTACAGCAGCGAAGATTTAATTGAAAACACTCCTATCCCCGGCCATCCTGAAGACTGGAAGATAGGTGAAGAAATTTTTATACTAGATCCTAAAGTTTCTGCCAGAACTGCAAATGAGGTGCTTGCAAAAGGTACTCAGGCCATTATCTTTAAAGCCGATAAACCTTTTGATACTTCAATTCTCTTTTCAGCAGTTGAAAATAAGTCTGTAACTCTATATTTTAGATTTTCATTTTTAGACAAAGAATTTTTAAAAAATCTGGCTCTGGAGGCTAAAAATCGGTCTATTTCGGTGTTTTTTGGCATTGATATTATAGGCAATCTTGCAGTTTCCGGAAACTGGTTCAATAATATGGAACAGGATTTTAGCGATCTACAGTCGATTTTTGCCATAAATAACCGGATTTTGACAATAGATGCATCTCCTTATCTTGAAGCCGGCGCAACTATCGTTCAACAATTAGCGTATTCTTTGGCGCAAGCCAATGAATATTTAAATGCATATCAGCACGAGTTAAAAGACCAGCTTATCACTTTTAATCTGGCAGTTTCTTCAAATTACTTTTTTGAGATCGCAAAAATTAGAGCTTTAAGACTGCTATACGCTCAACTTGCTGCAGAATACGGTTTACCTACAAAATGCCACATCACCGTTTCTCCTGCAAAACGCAATAAAGTAATCTACGATTACAACACAAATATGCTGCGCACGACAACAGAATGTATGAGTGCTATTTTAGGAGGTGCAGACACCGTTACAAATTTGCCGTATGATGCACTATATCATAAAACAAACGAGTTTGGGCAACGCATTTCACGCAATCAATTATTGATTCTTAGAGAAGAAAGTTATTTTGATTCTAAAAAAGATGCTGCTGCGGGAAGTTATTATATAGAAACTCTGATGCGCCAGTTTGCAGAAAAAGCTCTTGATCTTTTCAAAAAAATTGAAGCAGACGGCGGATTTCTAAAACTACTGAAAGCCGGTACAATTCAGCGTAAAATAAAAGAAATTGCACAAAAAGAACAGGCAGATTTTGATGCAGACAACACCGTTTTATTAGGCATTAACAAGCATCCTAATCTTGATGATCGTATGAAAAACGACCTTGAGTTATATCCGTTTCTAAAGATAAATCCCAGAAAAACCTTAATAATACCTATAATTCCTAAGCGCCTGGCAGAAGAAAAGGAAAAACAACGTTTACAGAATGAATAGATCTCTCTTCAATTTTTTAGTTCTTCTAAGTGCCATTTTTCTAATTGTTTCCTGTGGAAAAAAACAAAGTTTAAAATTTGAATACAGTGATAAAACGCTTGATATATCCTGCGATCAAATAGATTCTACCCTTATAAAAGAAGCTTTATTCTCTTTTGAAGAAGATATCACAAAAAAATACACCACAGAATTCTACGATACCAGAAATGCATACCGTAAATACATTTATTACGGGATGAGCGGTAAAGCGCCTTATGGCGAAATGGTTTCTCCACATACGCTTGAGATTATGGAGCAACTTAAAAATATAGAAGGTCTCTGGCTCCCGGGTAATGATAAAAGTGTTCTCAATTACAATCATCCATTTGTGTCCTGCCTGCTGGAAAATATCAGTAATTCAGGCTTAAAAGCGACCATTTCTTCATTAAAATCGGTCAACGCTCTTAGCCCTACTATACTTGAGCGCCGCGTGCGCAATGTCATTAATGAAGCAGGCAAAGACAAATATCTTGCTATTTATATCGCGCTGGATTCTTATTACGGGCGCCTTTACGATTTACCTGAGAAAACTGAATAACCACTTTCAAAATTTATCGTTTACTAATTACGAAGGAAATCGTATTTTGAACATTAGATCAATTTATAGAAATACTTCTTTAATTACAGATCAAAAATTACAATATGCGTAAAAATCTGCAACATCTCACATTTAATAAATCTGATGCAACTAAAGATTCTAAAAAGTATTTAGAAGATATAGAACATTTAGATTTTGCTGCAGGTTTGCCACCATACTTACGCGGCCCGTACAGTACAATGTATGTAAGAAAACCATGGACTATAAGGCAGTACGCAGGTTTTTCTACAGCAGAAGAAAGCAATCTCTTTTACAGAAGAAATCTTAAAGCCGGGCAAAAAGGGCTGTCTGTGGCTTTTGATCTTGCTACACATCGAGGTTATGATAGTGATCATGAGCGCGTAGAAGGTGATGTAGGTAACGCCGGTGTCGCAATCGATACCGTTGAGGATATGAAAATACTTTTTGATCAAATCCCTCTTGACCAGATGTCTGTCTCAATGACGATGAATGGTGCCGTGCTTCCTATTCTAGCTTTTTATATTGTCGCCGCAGAAGAACAAGGAGTTAAACCAGAGCAATTATCTGGTACGATACAAAACGACATTTTAAAGGAGTTTATGGTGCGCAACACCTACATCTACCCTCCTGGCCCATCAATGCGTATTGTTTCAGATATTTTTAAATATGCTTCCGCGAAAATGCCTCGATTCAATTCAATTTCCATTTCAGGATATCATATGCAGGAAGCAGGCGCGACTTGTGAGATCGAGCTGGCATACACATTAGCCGATGGATTAGAATACTTGCGCACAGGCATAAATGCCGGTCTCGACATAGATAATTTCGCCCCTAGACTTTCCTTTTTCTGGGCAATAGGTATGGATCATTTTACCGAAATCGCAAAAATGCGCGCCGCCCGTATGCTCTGGGCAAGAATTGTAAAACAGTTTAATCCTAAAAATCCTAAATCGCTTGCCTTAAGAACACATTGCCAGACAAGCGGCTGGAGTCTTACTGAGCAAGACCCGTTTAACAATGTTGCGCGAACCACAATAGAAGCTGCTGCGGCTGCCTTTGGTGGTACACAAAGTTTGCATACTAACGCACTCGATGAAGCGATTGCTTTACCTACAGATTTTTCAGCACGTATTGCCAGAAATACACAGATATTTCTGCAGGAAGAAACACAGATAACCCGTACCGTTGATCCCTGGGCAGGAAGCTATTTCGTAGAAAATCTCACACACGAGATCGCGCAAAAAGCCTGGGAGCTAATTGAAGAAGTAGAAGATCTGGGCGGTATGACAAAAGCAATAGAAAAAGGAATTCCTAAACTGCGTATTGAAGAAGCCGCTGCAATTAAGCAAGCGCGCATAGATAGCGGTAAAGATGTTATTGTAGGCGTAAATAAATACAAACCAGACTTTAATGAAGACCTTTTTAAAATTCTGGAAGTTGATAATGAAGCCGTTAGACAAGCACAATTAAAACGCCTTGCCGAAGTAAAATCGGGTAGAAATAGTGAAAAAGTGGTTAAAACACTTCAAAAACTGGCTACTTGTGCCAAAACCGGAGAAGGTAATTTACTGGATCTCGCAGTTGAAGCTGCACGCGAAAGAGCAACCTTAGGGGAGATTTCACTAGCTTTAGAGGAGGTTTTTGGCAGATATAAGGCACAAATTAAATCATTTAGCGGGGTGTATAGCAAAGAAATAAGTAACGACGAGACTTTTAAAAATGCCCAACAGCTCGCAGACAAATTCGCTGAGCTTGAAGGTCGCAGACCACGTATTATGGTTGCAAAAATGGGTCAGGACGGGCACGATCGTGGTGCTAAAGTTATCGCCACCGGCTATGCCGATGTAGGTTTTGATGTAGATATTGGTCCGTTATTTCAAACACCTAAAGAAGCGGCAAGACAGGCAGTTGAGAATGATGTTCATATTTTAGGAATTTCATCATTGGCCGGTGGACACAAAACGCTGGTGCCACAAGTGATAAACGAACTCAAAAAATTAGATCGTGATGATATCATGGTAATTGTAGGCGGCGTGATACCACAGCAGGATTACCAGTTTCTTTTTGATGCAGGTGCCGTGGCGGTTTTTGGTCCCGGAACCAAAATTAGTGAAGCGGCAATCTCGATATTAGAATTGTTGCTTCAGACTTTTGACGATTAAGAAGAATAGCTTTCAATTTAAACTATTCCACTAAAGCTGCCAGAGATAACGAGTAGCGTATTAATATAAACTATAATAAGATGTACACAGACAAAATGCTTCGCGATGACGCTCTTAAAGGAAAAACGATTGTGGTAACCGGCGGTGGCAGCGGTCTGGGTAAATCAATGACAAAATACTTTCTGCAGCTTGGCGCGCAGGTGGCTATCTCATCTCGCAATCTTGATAAGCTTAAAGCAACCGCAAAAGAGCTGGAAGAAGAAACCGGCGGTAAGGTTCTTCCTGTACAATGCGATGTGCGTAATTATGACGAGGTAGAGGCTATGCGAGATAGCGTTATTAAAGAATTTGGTAAAGTTGATGTTCTGCTTAATAATGCTGCCGGCAATTTTATTTCGCCCACAGAGCGACTTTCTGCAAATGCTTTTGATGTGATTATAGATATAGTTTTAAAAGGAAGTAAAAACTGTACGCTGGCTTTTGGTAAACACTGGATAGAAACAAAACAAAAAAGTTCAACCATTTTAAATATAGTCACCACCTATGCCTGGACGGGTTCTGCATATGTGGTGCCTAGTGCTACTGCAAAAGCAGGAGTTCTTGCAATGACACGTTCTCTGGCGGTAGAATGGGCAAAATACGGTATACGCTCAAATGCCATTGCTCCCGGCCCCTTCCCTACTAAAGGTGCGTGGGATAGGTTACTCCCGGGAGATTTAAAAGATAAATTTGATCTGGCCAAGAAAGTACCACTGCGTCGCGTGGGTGATCATCAGGAATTAGCAAATCTGGCTGCTTACCTTGTTTCAGATTTTTCTGCTTATGTAAATGGCGAAGTGATCACTATTGATGGCGGTGAGTGGCTGGAAGGAGCAGGACAATTTAATATTCTTCAACAAATTCCTGAAGAACTTTGGGATCAACTGGAAGCTATGATCAAGGCTAAAAAGAATAATTAATAAAAATAGTATATTGTAATTCAATAAGATAGTTCCCCTCTTACGCTTAATTCATCATTTATTAATCAATTAACTATGCATTATGAGGAATAGACTACTACCCGCTCTGCTGGCATGCTCTCTTTTTATTTTTGTAGGTAAAGCACAAACTACAGAGCAGGAAATTACAAGTAAGCCCATACCTGAAGGGCAAATCCCCACAGATTCTAATGTGAAAATTGGCAAGTTAGAAAACGGTCTAACGTATTACATTCGCAATAACGGGAAACCTGAAGACAAAGTAGAATTACGCCTTGTTGTTAATGCAGGTTCAATACTTGAGAATGATGAGCAGCAAGGTCTTGCTCATTTTATGGAGCACATGAACTTTAATGGCACCAAGAATTTTCAGAAAAATGACCTTGTAAATTACCTGCAAAGTATAGGTGTAAAATTTGGCGCTGACCTGAACGCTTACACAAGTTTTGATGAGACCGTTTATATTTTGCCAATACCAAGTGATGATCCTGAGAAGCTGGAAAAAGGGTTTCAGATTCTTGAGGACTGGGCACATAATACCACTTTAACAGATGAAGCCATAGATGGTGAGCGCGGTGTAGTTCTTGAAGAATACAGGCTGGGTTTAGGTCCAGACAAGCGCATGTTGCAGGAATACCTGCCTAAAATGCTTTACGGCTCTAAGTATGCAGAACGCATGCCTATAGGTAAGAAAGACATTCTTGAGAATTTTGATCATGAGACCTTAAGACAATTCTATAAAGACTGGTATAGACCAGATTTAATGGCGGTGGTCGCTGTGGGTGATCTTGATGTTGCTACCCTCGAAAAAAAGATAAAAGAACATTTTGGCAAAATAGAAAAACCTGCTTCACCTAAAGAAAGAAAATCCTTTGACCTTCCCAATCATGAAGAAACGTTTGTGACAGTAGCTCAGGATAAAGAAGCTCCGTTTAGTCAGGTGCAGGTTATGTATAAAGACACTTTTGAAAAGCCTGTAGCCACAACTACAAAAGATTACAAAGATCTGGTAGTGCGTGGTTTATTCTCTACAATGCTGAATAATAGGCTAGACGAATTAAGAAACAGTACTAACCCGCCATTTGTTTTTGGTTATTCATATTACGGTGGCACTTATGCCAGAGATAAAAATGCTTATCAAAGTTTTGCTAACACAAGTGAAACAGGACAATTAGCTGGTTTAAAAGCTCTTCTTGAAGAAAATGAACGCGTAAAACGTTATGGTTTTAAAGAAGGTGAATTTGAACGTGCTAAAAAAGAAATTCTGGCTCGTATGGAAAGAGCCTACAAGGACCGGGACAAAATAGAAAGCGGCCGCGTTGTAGGAGAATATATAAATAACTTTCTTGAAGATGAACCCATTCCTGGTATCGAGTGGGAATATGAATTTTACAAACAAGTCTTGCCTACAGTACAGCTAAGTGAGATTAACGCATTAATAAATTCATTTATACACGATAACAACAGAGTTATCATACTAACAGGTCCTGAGAAAGAAGGTCTTGAACCGGTAAAAGAATCTGAAATACTCGCACTGCTTGACGAAGTTCAAAATGAAGAACTTCAACCTTATGAAGATGAAGCCATTCGGGAAAATCTAATAGAAAACGCCCCAAAACCGGGAGAAATCACCAAAATCGTTAATAATATCGACCTTGATTTTAAAACAATGACACTTAGCAACGGGGCTAAAATTTCATATAAAATCACCGATTTTAAGAACGATGAGATACTTTTTAGCGCTTATAGTCCGGGAGGAACAAGTTTGTATGATGACGCTGATTATATCGCTACAGCTTTCGCCAATGGCGGTCTTGACGAGGCAGGCATAGGCGGCCTTTCAAAAAATGATCTTACCAAGATGATGAGCGGTAAGATTGTAAGCGTATCACCCTATATATCTAATCTCGCCGAAGGTTTTAACGGGCAGGCAGCACCTAAAGATCTTGAAACGCTCTTCCAGATGGTCTATCTGTATTTTACAGATCTCAATAAAGATGAAGAAGCCTTTAATTCTTACATGAGCAAGCAGAAGAGTTTTATGGGCAATCTCATGGCAAATCCTAACTACTATTACCAGAATGAGATAAGTAAAATACGTAATGAAGGTAACGACCGTTTCATCGGTTTTCCAACACCTGGAAAAATGGATGAGTCAGATTATGACCTTGCTTACGCGAAATATAAAGAGCGTTTTGCAGATCCCGGTGATTTTCATTTCTATTTTGTAGGGAATGTAGAGGAGAATAAATTGAAAGAATACGCTATGAAATATTTAGCTGGTCTTCCTTCAACTAACAGCAATGAAAAATGGAAAGCCACCACCTTTAGAGAAAAAGACGAATATCAAAAAGTAGTAGTAAATAAAGGTACAGATCCTAAAAGCCAGGTGCGTATCATCTGGGAAGAAGAAGCCCCATACGATGAAGATGAGGAAGTGGCTATAGACGCTCTGGGCGAAATTTTAACCATTAAACTGGTTGAGCAATTACGGGAAGAAATAGGCGGTGTATATGGCGTAGGTGCCAGAGGCAGCATGAGCAAAATAAGTTTTAGCAATGTAACTTTTACGATCTCCTTCCCTTGCGGACCTGAGAATGTTTATAAGTTAATTGAAGCCGCCCTTAACGAAGTAGAAAAAATTAAAAAGGATGGCCCCACAGAAACCGATCTTAATAAAGTAAAAGAAACCTACTTGCAGGCGCACAAAGAACAAGTAAAACAAAACAGATACTGGTTAACTACTTTGCAAACCCTTGATCAACAAGATAAGAATATGGATGAGGTCATCAATTTTGAAGATGAAATCAAGTCACTCACCACAAAAGAAATTCAGGATGTAGCTAATAAATATCTTGATCAAAATTATTTTCTGGGTATATTAATGCCAGAAGAAGGTTAAAATATATAATCGCTTGATAAAGGGGAGTTCATGAGAACTCCCCTTTTTGTTGTTAACACTGTTAACAAAAAGCATTTTGTATGCCCATATTAAATCGTATTTTTACCCCTAAATTGTCTCAAATCGTATGGGTAAAATTATCGCTGTTGCGAATCAAAAAGGTGGTGTAGGTAAAACTACAACCTCAGTAAATCTGGCAGCTTCCTTAGGAGTCTTTGAGAAAAAAGTATTATTGATAGATGCAGATCCACAGGCCAATGCAACATCTGGTCTGGGTATAGATGTAGAAAGTATTGAGATAGGTACTTATCAATTACTAGAGCACAGCAGCAAAGCTGAAGATGCTATAATCCCTACAGACTCCCCTAACCTGTCACTAATTCCATCACATATAGACCTCGTGGCTATCGAGATCGAGTTAGTAGATATGGATGAGCGAGAATACATGCTGCGCAAAGCTATACAGCATTTAAAAGATAGTTACGATTACATCCTGATTGATTGTGCTCCTTCATTAGGGCTTTTAACTTTAAACGCTCTAACTGCTGCAGATTCTGTAATAATACCTATACAATGTGAATATTTTGCCCTTGAAGGTTTGGGTAAATTATTGAATACAATTAAAAGTGTACAGAAGATACACAATCAAAATCTTGACATAGAAGGGCTTTTACTCACTATGTATGACTCCCGTTTGCGACTTTCTAACCAGGTTGTTGAAGAAGTGCAAAAGCATTTTGATGAGATGGTCTTTAAAACAATTATACAGCGCAACGTGCGTTTGAGTGAAGCACCTAGTTACGGGGAAAGTATCATAAATTATGATGCGGGAAGTAAAGGAGCCTCTAACTATTTAAGTCTTGCACAGGAGATAATAAAGAAAAACGAATCGTAATAATGGCTAAAGCTACTAAGAAACAGGCATTAGGAAGAGGGCTTTCTGCTCTCCTCAAAGATCCTGATAACGATATAAAAACAGCAACAGATAAAGGTGCAGATAAGGTCGTAGGAAATATTGTAGAGCTTGACCTTAATGCTGTTGAAGTCAATCCTTTTCAGCCTCGAAGTAGTTTTAATGAAGACGCTTTAAAAGAACTTGCTTCCTCTATACGAGAATTAGGAGTGATTCAGCCTATTACCGTAAGAAAAATAAGTTTTGGTAAATATCAGCTTGTATCAGGGGAAAGACGTTTTCGTGCTTCTAAGATCGTAGGTCTGGAGACTATACCTGCTTATATACGTATAGCAAACGATCAAGAGTCTTTAGAAATGGCTCTGGTTGAGAATATACAGCGCGAAGACCTTGATCCTATCGAGATCGCGCTTTCGTATCAACGCCTTATAGAAGAGATAAATCTTACTCAGGAACAAATGAGTGATCGTGTAGGTAAAAATAGATCTACTATTGCTAACTACCTGCGTTTATTGAAACTTGATCCTATAATCCAAACAGGTATGAGAGATGGTTTTCTTTCTATGGGTCATGGTAGAGCACTTATCAATATTGAGAATACATCAGATCAGCTCGATATCTATGAAAAAATAATCGGTAATTCTTTATCTGTAAGAGCAACAGAAGCTCTTGTAAAAGGTTATAAAGAAAGTAAAGACAAAACCGTTCCTGCTGCCAAGCCAAGTATCCCACAATTTGTGAAAGAAGGAAAAAAAGAAATTGCTAATTATTTTGGCGCCAAGGTAGATGTAAAAATTGCCCCAAAAGGCAATGGCAAGCTTATTATTCCGTTCACTTCAGAAGAAGATTTTAAACGCATACAAAAGTTGATACAAGGTGCTTAACAAGCAAACATTATTATTTATTGCTTTTTTTAGCTTCATTCTTAACGCTATAGCTCAGGATCAAGCCAATACGCCTACAGTAACTTCTCAGGATACTACTTATGTTGACAACTACAGACCTCTTAAGCCTGCAAAAGTTGCTTTCTATTCTGCAGTTTTGCCAGGTTTAGGGCAGGCGTATAATAGAGACTACTGGAAAATACCTATTGTTTATGCTGCATTAGGCACAGGAGTCGCAGTTGCTGTTTATAATGATGATCAGTTTCAAAAATACCGGACCGCTTATAAAGATCGAATTGCCGGAAGAATAGACGAGTTCACGGTGGTGGCCGAAGATGGAACAGTTACTCAGGTATATACCGAAGATAACCTTCTTGATGCTCAGGATTTTTTTAGACGCCGTAAAGAACTATCTATACTCGTAACGGCCGGTTTATATATTTTACAGATCGTAGAGGCTAATGTAGATGCGCATTTGTCACAATACAATGTTGACGACAGACTTAGTTTAAATCCTTTTATAAGCCGTGAGAACTATAGTCTCTCAATCAATTTCGGTCTTAGTTTAACCTATAATTTTTAAAATGAATATTGCACTTTTAGGATATGGGCGTATGGGAAAAACCATTGCCAAAATAGCAGAAGATCGTGGTCACAAAATAGTGCGCCGCATTGATAAAGACGATTCTTTTGACCTTGAGGGCGTAGATGTTGCAATAGATTTTAGTATTCCTGAAGCAGCTGTAGCAAATATTACCCAATGTCTCAATTCTGATGTTCCTGTTGTTTCAGGCACCACAGGATGGCTAGACAACTACGATAAGATGGTACAACTTTGCAGTGATAAAAATGGTGCTTTTTTGTATGCATCAAATTTTAGTGTAGGTGTTAATATATTTTTCGAATTAAATAAACAGCTTGCTAAAATGATGGCAAAGCTTTCTAATTATAATGTAAGTATGGAAGAAACTCATCACATACATAAATTAGATGCTCCCAGCGGTACCGCTATCACACTTGCAGAAGGTATTATAGAAAATACAGACCACAACGGCTGGCTTCTTGACAAAGAAGAGGAAGATAAGGTGACCATTAGATCTATAAGAGAAGGAGAAGTACCGGGAACGCATAGTATAAAATATACGAGCGATGTAGATGATATTACAATAGAGCACAAAGCTCACAGCAGGCAGGGTTTTGCTCTGGGGGCCGTTATTGCTGCAGAATGGATTGTAGATAAAAATGGCGTCTTTTCTATGAAAGACGTATTAAGTTTAGGCTAAACTGTAACCAAAACTTATAAAAGCATACCTATATTAAAAGCATCAGCTTATGACAATGACACAATGGTTACTATTCTTTTTAATTATACAGGTAGTACACTTTTTAGGCACATGGAAATTATACGTAAAAGCAGGCAGACAAGCATGGGAAGCTGCAGTCCCTGTTTATAACGCAATCATTCTTATGAAGATCATTAACCGACCTAAATGGTGGGTTATTTTACTTTTTATACCCATCGTAAACTTAATTATGTTTCCGGTGATCTGGGCAGAAACAGCGCGTAGCTTTGGTAAGAATACCTACACAGATACTTTTCTAGCAATCATAACTTTAGGTCTTTACCTCTACTATATTAATTATGCGACAGATGCCCAATATGTTGAAAATCGCTCTTTAAAGCCAAAAAGCGCCTCTGGAGAATGGATTTCTTCGTTGCTTTTTGCGGTTGTCGCAGCTACGATTGTGCATACCTATGTCATGCAGCCTTTTACAATACCTACCTCTTCACTTGAAAAAACATTGCTGGTAGGCGATTTTCTTTTTGTAAGTAAATTTCACTACGGCGCTCGCACACCTATGACTACTGTGAGTTTCCCAATGGTGCATGATACAATTCCCGTAATTAAAACAAGATCTTACACCACCTGGCCACAGCTGCCCTATTTTAGATTACCCGGTTTTCAGGATATAGAACGCAATGACATTGTCGTTTTTGGCTGGCCGGTTGATACTGTTAATCAAATGGGACCATATAATAATGGACAGCATTATTACAAGCCTATTGACAAAAAGTCAAACTACGTAAAACGTTGCGTGGGTCTTCCAGGCGATAGCTTAAAAATTGTAGATGGTAAGGTATATACAAATGGTGAACCGTTACAATTACCAGAAAGAGCAAAACCGCAGTTTAGTTACGTAGGTCGTGCAAAAGGTAGTGGCTTCAATACTCAAAATCTATATGAACGTTATGATATTACAGACGGTGTAGGTTTTGTTAATCAAAATATTTTTCAGGTACGAGCTATAACAGAAAAGGGAGCTGAAGCATTCCGCAATCATCCTAATGTAGCCTCTTTAGAACGTTATATCTCACCAGAAGATCAGGCAGAACCCGGTATTTTTCCCGGTGGCAGTGCAAGTTTGGGTAACAGAGATCAAATGAGATCTTTTTACATTCCTAAAAAAGATGCAACAATAGATATCAATCAGGAGAATTTACCTTTATATAAACGCATAATTGAGGTTTATGAAGGCAAAGAAATGGGCGTTGATAATAAACTATCTCTTAATGGAACCGATATTTTATTAAATGGTTCTCCCCTGACTCAATATACATTTAAGCAAAATTACTACTGGATGATGGGCGATAATCGCCATAATTCTGAAGACAGCCGCTACTGGGGATTTGTACCAGAAAATCATGTGGTAGGTAAACCTGTATTTATCTGGATGAGTTGGGATTCTAACGCGCAGGGATTCTTTAATAAAATAAGATGGGAACGTCTTTTCACAACTGTAGGTGGTAAAGGAGAACCTGTATCTTACTTGTGGTATTTTGTTATCGCTTTAATAGGATATTACGTTGTCACGAAAATCATTAAGATTCAGCGAGCTAAGAAATAAGCATTACATATTTTATTATAAAAGCATCAGTTTTACGCTGGTGCTTTTTTATTTATACTCCATAAACTTTCGCTGAAAAGCAATTTTTATAAAAACCTAATAATCTGATTTTTAACTATTTTAGACCGATTTTTAACGTTATTATTCAGGTATTAGAAATGCCTTTGCTTACATTCCGCACTTTAGAAATTGATAAATAAAAATTATGAGTCAAGTAAAAGCTAATGATACCGTTAAGGTACATTACACAGGAAAATTAAGCAACGGTCAAATTTTTGACAGCTCTGTAGATAAAGAGCCCTTACAGATAAAATTAGGAGAAGGACAGTTGATTCCTGGTTTTGAAAAAGGTCTTATTGACATGAAAGTTAATGAGAAAAAAACAGTTACTATACCTCAGGATGAGGCCTATGGTGAAGTAAGAAAAGATCTTTTTCAGGAAATCCCAAAGACTGAACTTCCGCCAGAAATAAATCCCGAAGTTGGGATGGGTCTTGTAGCCCGCAATCCTGATGGTAGCGAGCGACAGTTGCGTGTAGCAGAAGTAAAACCTGAAACTATCGTGATAGATGCTAATCACCCTCTTGCAGGACAAGAACTAGTATTTGATCTTGAACTTGTAGATATACAGTAGTTTAAAGAATAATAATGTGATCAAAATGCTGTATGGTTTTACCATGCAGCATTTTTTTTTAACACAACAATAGGCTTTTTAAAGAAATAATTAAGAAGCATAACCTGTTATAGAACTTACAATTTTAAAAACTTTACAATGAAAAAGATCATAACATTAACCATCATCTCCTCTGTTTTAATTACATCGTGTGTTTCTAAAAAGAAATATGCAGAACTGCAAAGCGAATACGATAACACAAGAGGAACTCTTACAAAGACACAAGTAGAAAAAGAAGAGATTGAAGCAAAGTATGCCGCGATACAAGAACGTGTAGCGAACTACAATGCTAAAATTAATTCATTACAAAGCTCAAATGATGAGAAATACGACCTGGTAGATAATCTGGGAGTTATTTCGAATAATTCAAAAAATAAAATGAGGGAAACATTAAAGAATGTTGATCAAAGTGAACTGGCACAAGCTAAGACACTTGAAGATTCTATGAACCTTGCTATTTCTTATAATCTTAAAAAGAATTTAGATAGTAATGTAGCCTCAGACGACGACGTAGATATCTCTATTGATGAAACGGTAGTAATGATTTCTGTTTCTGATAAATTACTTTTTAATTCCGGAAGCTACAGAGTAAGCAAAAAAGCAGATAATCTCTTACAGAGACTTGCAGATGTTATAAACTCTGAACCGGCTATTGAAGTAATGGTAGAAGGTCATACTGATGATAAAACCGTAAAACCAGGTTCTTACATTAAAGATAACTGGGATTTAAGTGTGCAACGTGCGACGGCTATAATAAGAGAATTACAGGATGATTATAATGTTGATCCTTCTAAACTAATTGCTGCCGGGCGTAGTAGTTATATGCCTTTAGTGCCTAATGATAGTAAAGATAATATGGCGAAAAACAGAAGAACAAGAATTGTTATTTTGCCAAATCTTGATAAATTTTTATCACTTATGAGTTCTAACTAATAAAATAGAATTCAGATATTATTTAAAAAGCCGCAATTGCGGCTTTTTTTATGATTCAGTTTCTAAAGACCAAAAAGATTTCTTTTCTCAATTCAAGTACATATCTTAGCACTTTTAAAGACTTTATGGGAACAATTTTTGACATATCTAATATCTGTGCCGGTATTTTATTAGGGATTAGTGTACTTGACAGATGGGACGGCAGTAGCCAAATTTTTACAAAAGCTGCAGTGATTTTGGCCCCATTTAGAACGATTATTGGCTGTATTAGCCTGATTTTAGGGATTATTTATATATTTAGACCTTTTTGTACGCTTTACGATCTTATAGGTATACTTGCTGGTCTTACTCTTTTATCAGGATCTCTGGAGAAAGTTCCTGCCATTGGAGATTTTTTAGAAAAAATATCAAATGGCTTAACACCGTTTAAAGCAGCAATAGGGATTGCTGCTCTCGTAGTAGGACTTCTTGGTCTCTTTAATATCGCAGTTCTTTGCTAGATTATTTAGTTTAATAAGTACAATACAGCAACACCTGCAAAATAGCCTAAAATAGCAATCCAGCTAATGTGGCGTACGTACCACATGAATTCGATTTTAAGCAAGCCCATTATTGCTACACCAGCTGCAGAACCTATTATCAATACACTACCACCTGTACCTGCACAATAAGCCAATAACTCCCAGAAAGTAGAATCTGTAGGATAGGTATCTAAAGAGTACATACCCATTGCTCCCGCTACTAGCGGTACATTATCTACAACAGCAGAAAGTAAACCGATAAAAATATTTACCAGATAAATATCGTGAAAGGTATCATCTAGAACCTGTGCAAGATCTTGTAAAACACCCGCAGTTTGCAAACTAGCAACAGCTAGTAAAATACCTAAAAAGAAAAGTATACTAGGTGTATCTACCTTTTTAATAACACCTGATACAGAAAGTTGATACTTTCTAGAGTATTCTTTACTTCTATGCAGAAGTTCTGTAGTGACCCAAAGAATGCCCAAACTTAAAAGCATACCCATAAATGGCGGGAGATGTGTCGCATTTTTAAATACGGGAACAAAGAGAAGTCCCGCTATCCCTAGCCAAAATACCAGTTTTTGCTCCATCGTTGTAACCGCAGGATGTTGTGGATTTTCTTCAACTATACTGTCAGGACGTTCAGTTCTTCCTCCCATCTTAATTGTAAGAACAATAAGCGGTACAAGAAGACAGGCTAAACTAGGCAGAAAAACAGTAGTAATAATATGCCCTGCGGTTACCTGTCCTCCTATCCACAACATAATTGTGGTAACATCACCTATAGGTGACCAGGCACCACCAGCGTTGGCAGCCAGAACTACCATACCACCAAAGAACCATTTGTCTTCCTTTTTCTTTAGAAGTTTCTTCAATAAAGCTGCCATTACAATAGCAGTAGTTAAATTATCAAGAGCAGCAGAGAAAAAGAAAGTAATGCTACAGATGATCCACAATAGTTTTACCCTGTTTGCGGTAGTAATTTTATCTGTTACAACTTCAAAACCTTTGTGCACATCAATAAGTTCAACAATTGTCATCGCTGCCAGCAGAAAGAATAATATCTCTGCTATCTCACCTATGTGTACCAGCAAGGTCTCTTCCAGAAAAGAACCCGTTTCTTCAGCTCCGGCTACCGGTGTGGTTTCCACCAGAAGGGTATCCTGACCTATAATAAGAACTGTCCAGCAGATCACTCCCGTAAGGATGGCTGCGGCTGCTTTGTCTATTTTAATGTTATGTTCAAGTGCAATGCCCAGGTATCCCAGGACGAAGATGGAGATAAGTAAAACGTACATACAGAATTTATAATTGTAGTATGATAAAGATATAGGCATTCCCCATAAAGTGGATTATAATTTTCTTAAAAATATGATAAAATGATATTTTTTTTTAGAGTTGATAATTAGGCATAAAAAAGCCCGATCAACAAAAGTTAATTGGGCTTGATTTAATTATTATATAATCAGCAGTTTACATTTCCTGAGTTGTAGGGCGTATTAAAATCTCATTTACGCTTGATCTGTCTGGTTGTGTTAATGCATAGAGAATAGAGTCTGCTATATCCTGACCTTCAAGAGGTGTCATATCTTCAAATTGTGACATTGTCTTTTTCACATCCTCATCTGTAATGGTGTTTGTTAGCTCTGTCGCCACAAAACCAGGCTCTATTGAGGTTACCTTTACATTGTACTTAGGCCCCATTTCTATACGAATACCTTCACTTAAGGCACGTACAGCATACTTAGTAGCTGAGTAGACTGCCGAGGATGGAGTTACTTTACGTCCCGCCACAGAAGAGACATTTATAATATGCCCGCTTTTATTTTCTTTCATATCAGGAACGACAGCAGCTACACCGTTAAGAACACCTTTAATATTAACATCTACCATTTTATCCCATTCTTCTGTATGAAGATTTTCAATGAAAGATAATGGCATTAATCCGGCGTTATTTACTAAAGCATCTACTTTACCAAATTTATCGTGAGTTTCTGTGATAACCTTTTTCCAGTCGTCTTTGCTTACAACATCGGCAGTTACAAAATGTGCTTTGCCTCCGTCACTTTCTATGCGTTGTTTTAATTTTTCAAGTTTTTCTGTTCTTCTGGCAGTAATAACCACATTCGCTCCAGCTTTTGCAAGAGTTTCTGCCGTTGCTTCTCCTATTCCGCTTGAAGCTCCTGTTACTATTATTGTCTTATTTTGTAAACTCATTGTATCTGTTTTTTAATTCAGAGTAAAACTAATGAGCAAACCTGAGAGTAAAATTGATGTATGTTAGTCTACCCTGTTAATGAAGGTTGAAAACAAGTTAAGATGCGTTAAGAGTTGCCAGTTCTCGCCTAATTCTGCTGAGAGATTCTGGTTTAATACCCAGATAACTAGCAATATGATAATTAGCCACGCGCTGTTCTATACTGGGATATGTCTTACAAAATTCTATATAACGTTCTCTGCTGTCTTTTTCTAAACCAGACTGAATTCTGTTTGTAAGACTCAAATAGGCGTTTGTGGTTTTTATGCGGAAGAAGCGCTCAAACTTAGGGATTCTGCTATAAAGCTCTTCCAGGTTAGATTTTTTTAGGCCAAGTAATAAAGAATCCTCAACGCTTTCTATGGTCAATTTTGCCGGTAAATCGTTAAAAAAGGCATTAAAATCAGCTATCCACCAATCTTCTATTGCAAATTGAACTACAGAATTATGACCTGTTTCTGAGGTATGAAAAGCCTTTAAACATCCTTTTACCACATAATATTCGGTATCTACATACATCCCGGGTTTAATGAGTTGTTCTTTTCTTTTTATTTCAACCGGAATAAGGATGCTTTTAAATTCATCAAATTCTTTATCACTTAGCGGAATAATTTTTTCTATATGTTGGCGTATCTCAGAATACATAATTAGGATCTAAAATTTAAAAATAGTTTAAACCGAAATAATTAGGAAGAGAACAGTGAGGCTTTGGGTATTTTTTAGGGAATGAGATCGATATAGCCTTAATGTAAAAAGCTTCTATCCCGCATGAACCAGATAGAAGCCCTTAAATTCTTTAAACATCTTAATAAACTTTTAAGTGGTTATGTACCTACAAGCAATACTTAATCCTTTTTAAATACAGCCTATAATTTTTAAAAGCACCTCCCGAAAAAATCCGGCTAAAAGCTCTTAAAACCTCCCTTTAAAGTCTAAAAACTAAGATATTATACCTATAAGTAGACTTTCTTGTGATTATGTTACAACGAAATTAAAAATATTTAAGATGTTAAAGAATTACAAAGCAATTTGCTTAAGATAAGGGCTATCCTTTTATTTGCATTATCTTATGAAAAGTACCCTTCGTAATTGGTTTCATCACAGCTATAGCAAGTTCTCGTCAACGGTAGCTGATAGGTTTCCAAAATCTTATATTTTCTTAAAACAGGCAGGGAGTACAGTAAGTATTTTTCTAGATCGGTTATTTGAGCGAAAATGGGCCAGATATCTAACTCTTGCGGCAGGAAGTCTTTTTCTGGCATTTTCTTTATTCTTTTTTAGTATATACATTGGCGTCTGGGGCAAACTTCCCGGAAAAGAGCAGCTTTCACATCTTAATCAATCTCTCGCGAGCCAGTTGCTCGACAGAAACGGTGAAGTAATAGGAAAATATTTTATATATGACAGGCGTCCCATTACGTATAAAGAAATCCCGGCACATTTAAGAGAAGCCCTAATAGCTACTGAGGATTCACGTTTTTACGATCACGATGGTATTGATAAAAGAAGTCTTCTGCGGGTATTTTTTAAAACCCTTCTATTACAGGATGATTCTGCTGGTGGAGGTAGTACAATAACGCAGCAGTTGGCCAAGAATTTATTTGGCCGTGAAGACAGTGGTAAAATTGGTCTTATTGTTTCTAAATTCAAAGAATTTATACTTGCACAACGTTTAGAAGAAATTTACACTAAAGATGAGATTCTCAACCTTTATCTCAATACAGTGCCCTTTCCAGATTATACATTTGGTATTGAAAGCGCCTCTCAAAAGTTTTTTGATAAAACAACCCGCGAACTTAATCTAAACGAAGCCGCCATTCTTGTAGGAACGCTAAAAGCAAATCATAGTTATAACCCGCGTCTCTTCCCCGAAAGGGCTAAGCAAAGAAGAAATGTTGTGCTGGGCCAGATGATACATTACGGCTATATCACGCAAAAAGATACTGTAGATATGGCGCGAGACACCATACAATTGCATTATCAACGCTATGACGATTACGGTCTTGCACCTTATTTTAGAGAATTGGTGAGAAGAGACGTACAGAATATTTTAAAAGATTATAAAAAACCAGATGGTTCTGCGTATAACCTTTACAAAGATGGACTCACCATTACCACAACGCTTGATAAGAAAATGCAGCAATATGCAGAAGCAGGTATGAAAACCCATATGAAAGAGCTGCAGGCCACTTATGAAAAAGCATATGGTAAATATGCCCCCTGGAGACGTAAGAATATTTTAGACCCTTCTATTAAAAAACTTGATATATATAAACGCCTTTCTGCTAAAGGATTTAGTGAAAAACAGATTCTTGATTCTCTCGGTAAAAAACAAATGCGCCAGATCTTTGACTGGAATGGTGATGATGACAAACAGGATATTTCTGTAATAGACAGCTTATCACATTCTTTATCACTTCTTAATTGCGGTTTTATGGCGATAGACCCACACTCTGGTGGAATATTGGCTTATATAGGTGGCATAGATTATCAATATTTTAAATATGACCATGTGAGCCAAAGCAAACGTATGGTAGGCTCAACCTTTAAACCCTTTGTATACACCACCGCATTAGAGAATGACATAGACCCCTGCTCCTATTATTCTGCTGAAGAAGAAACATATTTAGTTGATAATAAAATATGGACACCCTCTAATGCCAGCGATGAAGGAGGTCGTTTTACTTCTTATTCATTAAAAGGTGCGCTAAGTCATTCTGTGAATACCGTGGCAGTAAAAGTATTACTTGATGTAGGCATCGATAAAGTGGTCGCTCAGGCAAAAAAGATGGGTTTACAGGATAAACTCCCATTTGTGCCCTCATTAGCTTTAGGAACTGCCGAAATAAGACTTCGTGATCTGGCTGCAGCTTACACGCCATTTGCAAACAATGGCAAACCTGTTAAGCCAATTTACATTTCTAAAATTACAGACAGGGAGGGAAATATAATAGCAGAATTTAATCCTGAGCCATCAGAAAAGAAAGCGATAAGCAACTTTACCCGAGAAGCTATGATTAACATGATGCAGGGCACGGTAGAAGAAGGTACTGCTAACAGATTGCGTTATAAATATCATTTAAATAATGACATTGCCGCTAAAACGGGTACAACACAGGATAACAAAGATGGTTGGTTTGTGAGTATTATGCCACAGCTAATAACTGCAACGTGGGTAGGTAACGACGATTATAGAATAGGATTTAGCAGTACAAGTTTAGGATCAGGAGCAAATTCTGCTTTGCCTATCTTTGCAAAGTTTATGACCAGACTTAATGCAGATACAACATATACGAAAATTACAAAAGCAAGATTTGCACACCCATCGCCAGAGGTAGAAAGTGCACTTTCATGCGAAAGCATAAAACAGGATAGTACATCTGTACGCTATCTTTTTAGAAACTTATTCGGTAATAATGATTCAGACAAAGAACCCGTAAGAATTGACAGTAAAGGCCGACGAATAGAAACAGCGCAAACAATTAACGAGGAAGATGCTGTGGAAGAAAATGCAGAAAAAGAACGAAAAGGCTTTTTCTCATTCCTTAAGCGCAAAAAGAAGGATGAAGATAATTAAGTAATACCCAAATAAATCATAAAATAGATTGATTTAGGTGTTAATATGCTAAATAAATAATAAATATACGCAATTAATTTGTTTTTACCTTTTTTATCCACTATAATACATCTTCTTTAAACTTAAAAACATATTTATATATGAGACAACTCAAGATCACCAAGCAGGTTACCAATCGAGAATCGAAATCCCTCAATACATATTTGCAGGATGTGAGTAAGCTCGATATGATAAATGCTGAGGAAGAGGTCGAGTTGGCACAACGTATTCGTGAAGGTGATCAGGTTGCCTTAGAACGTTTGACGAAAGCTAATTTACGTTTTGTGGTTTCTGTAGCAAAACAGTACCAAAATCAAGGTCTGAAACTTCCAGATCTTATCAATGAAGGTAATGTAGGTCTGGTTAAGGCTGCAAAACGTTTTGATGAAACTCGTGGATTTAAATTTATTTCCTACGCAGTTTGGTGGATTCGTCAATCAATCTTACAGGCTATTTCAGAACATTCAAGAACTGTACGTCTACCTTTAAACAAGATTGGTACAATAAGTAAGATCAACAAAGCATATTCTTACTTAGAGCAAAGTCTTGAGCGTCCACCTTCTGCAGATGAGATTGCAAAAGAACTTGATATGACCGTTCAAAAGGTAAAACTTGCTATGAAAAATAGCGGTCGTAACTTGTCTATGGATGCGCCTTTTAAAGAAGGCGAGAATGACTCAAATTTATATGATGTATTGAGATCTGGTGAATCACCAAATCCAGATGCAGATTTATTGCAAGAGTCATTAGGAACAGAGATCGAAAGAGCTCTGGAAACCCTTTCTCCTCGTGAGTCTGACGTGATTAAACTTAACTATGGCCTAGGTGGTGAGCAACCTCATACCCTGCAGGAAATAGGAGA